>CENX01420080.1_pt1 | contig 12422 bp, 6 predicted proteins | sample 361321 | NCBI WGS metagenome assembly CENX01 (sample SAMEA2619678, study PRJEB7988) | marine metagenome | isolation source: saline water (ENVO:00002010), including | reverse complement strand
TTCAGAATTCTTAGGAATCGAGGCGCACATGTAGAGGGAGATTCAGAAGCAAGAGAGGATGCTTTACAGCGGGGCCTCACTTTCCTATTATCTCATCTAAATTAGATTCGGTTGAAAGATCCATCTGCATTCATTTTCCATTGAGTAGCATCTGGAGCAATATAGATTGTCGAACCATCATACCCTTGATCATAATGGCCACCTCCAGGCAATCCAGTATAATCTGCAACATATGCTGGTTGAGATGGTGTGAAACCTAGCGGTGCATGAACGGGGACCGCTGTTTGCATCGGACTCGCTAAGTCCAAAGGCATTGGTGGGATAGACCCAATATTGTCATCACTTTTCAGGAGGAAGAATCCAATCGCTCCTAATAGAGCAATGATAACGATAGCTCCCAATCCGACAAACAATCCATATGCCTCCATTTGAGCATCAAAATCTCCCAATGCTAATCTTTGTTCAAGGGTGCATCCCATTCTTTCTCCTTCAGATTGAACTTCTGTATTTGTTGGTGTATCTGGACAAACATCAGCATCGTTCATTATATTGTCATTATCAAAATCTAACTGATTATCTGCACATCCCATTAAGTCCTGATCAACATCATTGACTTCTAATCCCAATTCAGTTCCTGGGCATATGTCGAGATAAGCAAGGATAGAATCTGAATCTTGGTCACCATCTCCTGACCAACATCCAATTGCATCTACTGAACCAAATGAAGTAAAATTTGTTCGAATTTCTTCACTCGATGTATTTGGGCAAACGTCTGGTTCTAATGCTAAATCTCCAACTACTCCATCTTTGTCCCAATCATATTCTGCAACACTGCATCCGAATTCATCAACAATTGCATTTGATGGCGAATCAGGACATTGATCCAAGTAATTCTTCCGATTATCATTATCACGATCTAATTCACCTAACCAACATCCTGAAACATCGATGTTTGTCCCCCATTGATGGATTAATCCATTTGCTTCTGAAACAAGTGTTTCATAGAGAATTCTATCTGCACTTGATGGACTGTTTAAACAAGCGTCACTAATGTCATAAATTCCATCTTGATCATTATCTTGTTGAGTATTGTAGCCACACCCTACATTGTCTACTGCTTCACCAAGAGGAGTTTCAGGACATACATCAAATTCGTCTTCTACACCATCAGCATCATCATCAGTATCTTCAGTAGAATCTTTACATCCGTCTCCATCTGCATCTAAATCGTTTGATGCAAACCAACCGGTTTCTCCACCTGCACAAGAGTCAGCATCATTGAGAACTCCATCATTATCATTATCATTATCTTCATCAGAATCCATACATCCATCTCCATCTACATCGAGTAGAGGTGAAGAAATCCATCCAGTCATTCCAGTTGGACAAGAATCTGCTGAATCTAATACCCCATCGTTATCATCATCATCATCTTCAGTTGCATCGCGACAACCATCGACATCATGGTCGTTTGGAAGAGCACTAGTCCAATCTCCATCTCCATCTGGGGTGCAATTATCGTCAACATCTAGAATGGTATCTCCATCATCATCTGTATCTTCGCCCTCATCACGACATCCATCACCATCTCGATCGGTAGTAGGATTCGAAGTCCATCCTAAGTCTCCCTTTGGACATTGATCTAATTCTAAATCATTAAGATCATAATCATTCATTCCATCATTATCATCATCATCATCTTCGCCGTCATCAGCACAACCGTCTGTATCGTGATCTGTACTCGTAGAAGCTGACCAGTTGAACCAACCTCTCGGACAATCATCAACAGTATCTGGGATAGCATCGTTATCGTCATCATCATCTTCTTCAGCATCATGGCATCCATCAGAATCATGATCTCTAACACTGTTTGAAATCCATCCCATTTTATCTCCAATATCGTCACATAGATCTGCAAAATCATCTACACCATCCGCATCATCATCTGTATCTTCGGTGGAATCTTTACACCCGTCTTGATCTCGATTAATTGAATTATCAGAGGGGTCCCAGTTTACTTCTGGTCCATTTGGACAATTATCTTCTTCATTTAGTAAGCCATCTTGATCGGCATCTGGATCACATTCGTCTCCTAGACCATCTGAATCAATATCTGATTGTGATGGGTTGAATTGATTTGGACAGTTATCGTCAACATCTGGAGTACCGTCTGAATCTGAATCTGCTTTCAGAGACCAGATATAGTATCCAATATTCTGATATATCTGATAATTTTGATCTGTGAATGCATTGCCGTTGCCAATCGCTGTACCGCTCCCTAGAGTAATCGTGTAGGTTGATCCAATGTTAGTCGGACCTCCAGCACCAAAAGTACCTACGCCGATAATTTCTCCAGTAGGGGCCCACATTCCTGCAACTCCATTGTCATTGAAATCTCCTGCTCCTCCATCAGCTGAAATCCAATTCCCGGAGGAGTCCATAGTGGCGTGAAATGGGTCGAAGTATGTGGAAGGAAGAGTGACGGTGCCAAATGTTGCACTTCCACTCTGTGCCAGAGAACCACCAGTTCCTGTCCAAGATACAGTAGCGAAGGATCCAGAAACTAACAGTACTCCTGAAGGATTGATATCTAGGCCTCTTACCTGATGATACCCACTTGCAGTTGTAATCCAATCCCATTGATTGTTGACTCCACTTCTAGATGCAACAAATGTAGTGGTATCTTGTCCATTACTAGATGACATGACCTGATTAGTATCAAAATTTACAGTTCCTTGTACTGTTCCTGCTACATAATCGACTCCATTTTGATGAACTACTGCAAATGGTTGAGCAATACCTCCTGTTCCTCCTGCTTGGCTAGCATTGACAAACCCAAGTCCAGTGGTGATATCTGCCATCCAAAGATCAAACGAACCTATTGCCTGCATTTGTTGAGATCCAAATGTAATTGTTCCGCTGAAAATTCCTACAGCTACTAATCCACCACCTCTCCAATATATTGAATATCCAAGATCTTGGCCAGTACTTCCAACGACATTTGCATCAATCCAGTTACCATTTGCAGTATTTAGTTTAGCCACTGCAATATCTGTAGAAGTTCCCCCGATTCCATTTTTTGTGATGGATGTCCCGAAGTATGATGATGATGTAGCGTTGGTTTCTCCGATGATGTATACCTCATTAGTAGCTGCATGGACTTCGATGTCTTCGCAAGCATCATCATCTTGTACAGTGCCTGCATGAGATGCCCATACAGCATTCAGATTCTGATCGAATTTTGCTACCCAAATATCTTGTGAACTTTCGACACTTCCGGATGGAGTATATGACTGAAGATTTTGTCCTGCAATAGTGACATTTCCTACAAACCACCCACATGCGTATACATCAGTTCCTGAAGTTGTTAGCGCTGAAACAGTAGCGCTTCCTCCACCCCCAAATACAGAAGGACTCCAGAGTTTTTCCCAGTTACCGGATGGAGAAGTCTTAGCTACAAAAGCCAATTGATCAGTCGAGGAATATTGTTGTCCACCAAACTTCACATCATAAATCGCAAATCCTCCTGTGTAAACAGAACCTAAACTATCGATTGCTACGTCAGTAGGGGAAACTAAACCGGCTTCAACTTGAATTGAAGGATTTGTTACAGTATCATATCCTGCTACAGCAGTCCAATCGGTACTACCTGCTCTTGCAGATGAATTGGAAGAATCAATCTCCTGAGAAAGGGAGGAGTCAATTTGATGAATTGGATGAATTACCATACCTACTAGAATAGCCGTCAACAATAGTACTGCCATGCGCTGCATGCGAAGCATGGGCGTAGGTAACGATGGCCGCTATTCAAACCTCGCGTACTATGAGCAGATTCGAATTAGGATTCATATAACTCAAATTGCCCATTTTCTTCTCTCCAGTACCAGTTGCCTGACGCATCTTGAGCCCATTCTACTCCATCTTCATCGATAGTATTACCACTCAATTCAGGTATAGGAATTGGTTCTGGTGCTAAAGCCTGAATCGCTTGTTGTGAAAATTCACCTGTAGGGGGTGCTTCAGATTGGGTCAGACGTGCCTCAGTTCGTATCTTGCTCTTCTTTTTCGGCTTCTTTGATTTCTGAGCAACTACTGCAACTCCGGCTCCAATTAAAATTACAATTACAACAATAATTGAGGCAATGACAAACGCTGGTGGGCCTGAAGAACTCGAACTGGTTTGCTCCCTCTGACTTACAGAACATCCATCTTCAAAGACCGTAGAAAGAGCAGTAGTTCCAGGACAGATATCAATTCCGTTAGGTACTGAATCTCCATCTGCATCTAATTGACTGAATCCACATCCATTTTCATCGACTATTGAACGTTCATTTTCGATTGTATTAGTACAATTTAATCCTGATTCTTCATACCATTCGAATTCTACTAAGTCGCTCACACCATCTTCATCAGAGTCAATCAAATCCCAGATTTGTTCTTGAGAACATCCGAATTCATTGATTGTTGCTCCTGAAGCAGTCAATGGGCAGATATCACTTCCAGAAATAGCATCCATATCTCCTGGTACGCCGTCACCATCATCATCTCGATCAGTTATTGTACAACCATCACCTTTCTGAGAAGAAATCCCAGTTTCGTCCGCAGTGACCGTTGGACATTGATCATTTGCATCATTAATTCCATCACCATCAGTATCGTCAATACAACCGTCAAGATTTGCATCAAAGTTTCTTGCATCTTCATTCGGACATTGATCGTCTGCATCGAGAATCATATCTCCATCACTATCTGCCTGTCCTAAAGAACATCCATTCATATCAACAAATTCTCCGACAGGAGTATTGGGACATTGATCTTCTCCATTTTCTTCATAGAAGCCATCACCATCATCGTCTGAATCCTCTCCATCATCTTTACATCCGTCTCTATCGAAATCAGTAGCAAACGTAGAAATCCAATCTGTAGCTCCTTGAGGGCACATATCAGGCGCAGAATCTAGAATCTGATCTCCATCGTCATCTGTATCTTCTCCAAAACCTCCATTTTCTCCTCCGAGATCTTTGCATCCATCTCCATCGTTATCGGTAGCAGAATTGCTAGTCCAACCACTAACTCCATCAGGACATGCATCATTCAAGTCGACTATTCCATCGTTATCATCGTCGAAATCTTCATCCGAATCTCTACAACCATCTCCATCATTATCTGTTGGATCTAAACTAGTCCATCCAGTTGCACCTGGGGGATTACATAAATCAACAAAGTCGGGAACAGAATCACCATCATCATCTAAGTCTTCTGTTGAGTCTTTACATCCATCTTGATCGTAATCAAAAGAAATCTCAGAAGTCCATCCTACTTCTCCAGTAGGGCAATCATCTAAATCATCGGGACGTTGATCGTTATCATCATCTGGATCTTCTCCCTCATCTTTACATCCATCACCATCATGATCGCTTGATTGATTACTCGTCCAATTCTTCCATGAAGGATTACTTGGACAAGAATCAGATAAGTCTAGTATTCCATCAGAATCATCGTCATCATCTTCTTCTAAATCTTTACATCCATCTGAGTCATAATCTGAAACTGGCGTGGAACTCCAATTATGGGAAGTATTTTCAGAATTACAATCATCAAATAAATCATCGATTCCATCACCGTCATCGTCTTTATCCTCATCAGAATCTTTACACCCGTCTTGATCTCGATCATTAGTCCATATTGAACTGTCCCAATTTGTTGAAGGGCCATCACAAGAATCATAGAAATTTTCTATACCATCTCCATCTAAATCGTCATCACATGCATCGCCATTATCATCTTGATCAATATTTGATTGAGTAGGATTAGAAGTAAGGTCACAATTGTCATCTTTGTCAGGAATATTATCGCTATCGGAATCAGGATACGATGTCCATAGAATAGCACTGCCTCCTTCATATGACGGAATATTGTATTGTACTCCATCTACAACTGCATAACATGGACCCTTCAAGCAAGCATGAATAGAGGTTACAATTCTACCATCTGATAAAATTCCTACACCAGTTCCAATATCATTGTCTCCACCGCTACCAAAGTCAGTAGCCCATGCCCATGATGCAGACTGTGTATTGAAACCAGCTAGATATCCTCCCATAAATCCGTCAATTAATTCGATATTTCCAAATTTTGCGGAAGAAAGAGGATGGCCATACGGTGCATCATATTGACCGGCAATAATAATCATGCCATTTTGCCCCATTCTCATATTTTGAGGGGTTTGATGTGATGGTGCGTTAAACCCGTTCGGGCTATCAGAACGACGAACATAATTCCAATCTCCATCAGTATCAATTTTGGCGATATAGGTATGAACACTAGTTCCATTCCCTACAATTTGTAATGGTGAACCAGTACTCAAACTATCGAACGTAGTTAGTCCAGAAATTCCTCCAGTGACGTAATAATTGCCATCATCTGCAACTAAGATATCCATGCCAAAAGATGGTTCTCCATTCTGACTACCTGCTGCACTAGCTACCCAATTTACTGTATTAGTAGATGATAAATTCAGAACATAAGTTGCTGTTGGCCGACCTACAGGCATGATTTGTGTGGGTCCGAAAGTGCCACCTGCATTATCTGAATATGACCCAACAACTAGAGCATTGTCATCTGAATCTACAGTTACAGCAGTTGCATTATCTACTTCATTATGATCCTGACTTCCTATTGTTCGAACCCATTCAAAAAGCGAGGAAGTAGTATTAATTAAAGCCACAAATCCATCATATTGTCCAGATGTGTTGTATGAGTCTCCTTCAAAGAATGCAGAGTCTCGGAAAAATCCTACTGCCCAAACATGCCCATCAGATCTAATTGCTAAATCATTCACTGCATCATATCCATTAGCTCCATCTACTGCGATTCCCCATTCAAAAGCCCCCATCGGGGATACTTTAGCTACAAATCCTCCCCAATTTTGCCACCAACTACATCCACTAGTCATAGTGAATGTTGATGCTCCACACATCCATCCTCCGACATATATCCTTCCTGCATTATCTACATCGATGGTTCTTATTTCAGATGTAGGTTCAGGATTACCTGGATTTGCTTCAATTTTCAATTCCCATAGTGAATTTCCTTGTTCATCAAATTTAGCAATAAATCCAGTAGATCGTTCTTCGTGCCAGTTACTAGAACCGATTGTGACATTATTGTAGAATGCACCTACGGCGTAAATATCATCGTTATGATCTACAATTACATCAGTGATTTTTACCCAATTTTCATTATTAGGGCCACCAGGAGCGGCTGAATTTCGGGTCATTAATACTGCCCAATCTGTGGTGTTACCTGAGGAAAAGAATGTAGTTTCTTCTTCCAATGGAATTACATGTGAATTTTCTGTGTTGAAAGAGTTTGAGAAAGGCATCCCAAGTAGCAGAAATACAAGCACTAAAGCGAAGCGTTGCTTGCTCATATTCGTTACGAAAAGGTGTAGATAGATAGACCCATCCCATCAAGGTGCATCATTCAATTTGCGAAATGTCAATTGTTACACAATTTCTCGCCATATTAAACCCTAAAACTGAACCCTCAATTCGTACTGTGCCACTTTTTTTATCTAATAATCTTTGAACAGTACTTATTTTTGAGGACTCTATTGAGATGATATAATTAGAACCATCTGATGCAGAGACTTCCACTTCCATAGGTCTATTTGATGTGCCTTCAGAACGGATACGGTCGATTGATACATCAAATTCAATTGGATTTCCCTTCATTGATTCGATAATTCTAGTTTTTTCTGATGAAAATCTTGCTTCAGAAAGTTTTGAAGAAATCGATTCACTGTCTAGAATTTCTATATTTTCATTTTCAGTAGAAGGATTTTGTTCAATAATTTCTTGTTGGACGATTTCTTCTTCAATAATTTCTTCTTGAACTTCAATTTCTTCAGTTAGTGGAATTTGATTTTGTTCGATTGGTTCTTCTTTGATTTCTTCTGAAACAATTCTTGCTGCTGTTGTAATAATTTCACCTTGAGATCCTAAGATGTCTGAAATAGATAATGATCCTGTCCTGTCTGTATCTAAGACCTGGAAACCTAGAGCAATCGCAGCAGGAGGGATAACAGTACCAGGAGGTAGTGTAGTTGCTACAAAATCTCCAAATTCTTCTTGATTGATTGTTCCATCTCTATCTTTATCAATAAAAGAGAAAAGCTGCGTTAATTCATCGGCAGGTAGCGTTTTCATAGTTTGAATAAATTGCATCATTGCTCCATCAAGGGCTTCTTTAGATTCTTCAGCAACAATAGTTGCGGCTTGGTCAATTTTAGTATTAATTTCGTTCTCTAATATATCTAAACGAGAATTTAGACGATGATGTAATTCCTGTCTGATATTTTCAGGTAATGAACTACCTACTTTGGCTATGGTGTCGTTAGCTGTATTTCTAAAATCGGAAACCTCTCCTTTTCCTGACCTAACCATCTGCTCAATGGTGTCTGCCATGGCGTCAACTTGTGAATCCCAAGGGTTACTCATGATAAGCGGAGAACGTGGCGGAATTTAATCCCGTGCAAGAATAAAAATCATAAGAATGGCATTCTAACTATTATTGCCTTGAGTCGTCTTTTAGGATTCGGAGCGATAATTACAGTTTCACCTTCTTCTACATCCTCTAGATATCCTATCCCTATACCTACTCTGCCTAGACTAGGACTGGGCCCTCCGCTGGTTATCCAACCAATAGGAGTCATTTGTTCATCGTTCTTGTAAACTGGAGATCCAGTTCTTGGAAATGGCCCTTTATCTAAGACCTTCATTCCTCTCCATCTCGTTGAGCAATCTCCTCTCTCAATCATATTTTGTTTTCCTAAAAATTCGTGTTCTAAATCTAAGCCAAATGGTACATTAGTTTCGATAGTTCCTCTGTTTAAAAATCCGGTTGGAAAGACATCATGAGTGTCTTCTGCTAATCCCTTCCAACAGAAATCTTGACCAGATAATAAGTATCCTTTTTCCATTCGTAAAGTATCTCGAGCACCTAGTCCAACGGGTACAATTCCTGTTTCATTTTGAGTGGAAAGAAGTCCTTCCCATAGGGTCTCAGCTTGATTGTTTGGGATGAAAATTTCAAAACCTCTTTCACCAGTGTATCCTGTACCTTGTATCCAGCCTTCAATTCCTAGTTCGTTTTCTTTAATTTCTTGCCATCTAAAGTGGCCAACTACATTTTGTGAACCGAGTACTGCTTCACATATCTCTGGAGAAGAGGGTCCCTGAAGAGCCAAAATACTGGTATTTGGGGATAAGTCTTCAATTGTAATACTTCCATCTGTTGGTAAATTTTCATTCATCCACTTCCACATCACAGGAATCATTGATGCATTAGGAACTCCCAGAATCTCCGTTTCTGAAACGATTGCAAAAATCATATCGTCAATAATTTCTCCTTCTAAGTCAAGAAAATGTGTATATGCGCATCTTCCCGGAGAAAATTTAGTTGCAAGTTGTGTTCCAATAGAGTCGAACCATTCTAGGACTCCATTTCCTTTGAAACTAAAAGAACCCATATGTGATACATCAAAGAGGCCAGCAGTAGTTCGTGTTGCATGATGTTCTTCTAGCATAGAAGAATACCATATGGGTAATTCAAACCCATGAAAATCAACCATATTCCCATTCCAACGTACATGGGCAGGATACAGAGCAGTCCGAATTGGAGCATCCATGAGGTTACCCTAGTTAGACGGGTCTTGATTGCTTCTAATCTGATTTAGAAAAGAGTAGCAACAAGATCAGTATTTGTGAGATAGAAGAGGAGTCCTGCACCAGCCATCATCATCATCCATGCACCAATTAGCTTAATCATTCCAGTGGCACGTCTCAAGAAACCTATTGCTTGTTGTCTTCCATATCCGACCATGGATACTACAGCAATCATGAGAATTAGTAAGCCAATCATTAATGATCCTAGTCCGAATAAAACTGCATTTCCTCCGATAGTTGCTAAGTATCCAATGAATGGCAACACTGCTGCGGCTGTACAATCTATACTCGCGGCTGCGTATCCTATTCCATAGAGATACATATTTCTTCTTGGAGTAAATGTATCATCCATTTCAGTGGTTGAGAATCGATCTACTAAGCGTTGTACCCATGACATTAGATGACTCGTACCTCCAGTTAACATGAAGAAACCAAGAATCAATAGGAGAGCCGCAATGAAAATTGCGATATCATGGATAATCCCAGATGTTGCAAAACTTTTTCCCATAATCCAAGCAATTACGCCGATAAAAGCAAAGAATGTCCACATACCTAAACCAGAAAGTCCGCCTATCACTACTGGTCCTGGCATTCCGCCCTTTAGTTTCCCTGATTGGATAAGTTCATCCTCTCTTGCTCCTAGAGTAAGATAGTATGATATGAATCCTGGAAGAACTGGAAATGCGCAAGGAGAAAAATATACCAGAATAGATAACATTGCACCTAAGAAGATGATTCCTATCATTGATTGATCAATTTCTTGAACCCCATATGTCCGAAGTTGCTCCATTTCTGAGATACTTCCTTTCATTGCAGTTACAATAGCTTCATCGAAAGAACCCCACCCTTGAGCAGGAGTTGATGAAGATTCACTTGCGATAATATATCCCTCTGTATCTATGACCATTACGACGGGGATTACTCCAGTGCCACCTGGTGTAAATAATCGATTTGGATCTGCTTTTTCTGTGCCGTTTACTGTCGCTGCTGTAGTACTTCCTAGTCCAGTTGGGTAAAGTGGAACTGTATATTCTCCTCCTGATTGATTGAGGTATTCTAGAGACTCGCTGTAGTATGAGCCGTATCCAATTATTATTAGTTCACGATCTTCACTCAATTCGTGCCATTGGTCCATCTTATCTTCTATTCTTGCTTGAACCCCGTGACAGTTAGAGCAATCGTGTGCCATCATATCTAAGATGATGACTTTACCTCGATGTTCACTAAGACGAAACCATCCAGATTCATTAGTGATATTTTCTTCTATTCCAGTACGATTAAGTGTTTGAAATTCTAATTCATCTATTGGAATTGATTCACCACTTTGAGAAAACATTGAGGATGAGATCCCGAAAACAGAAAGCCCTGCATAAGCAATCATTGAAAATAAGATAATACTCATACCTAATGCTACATATGTCTCTTTTCGAGCAAACGTTCTGAAATCCATCCCGCTTTTGATCATTATTTTATCTAGAATAGAATTGGTAGGCAAACTATCTTCTAGGTCCCGAACCTTGTCCGCCATGTGTGTGGGTAGTAGGTTTCGTGTATCAAATCAACCGATTAATGTAGTAAATAGGTCCTAGTTCTCAAGTATTTTCTCAATCGAATTAAGAAGACTAGATGCGCCTATCCGAAATCGGTTAGGCCCGATAGAAGTAACTTGAATGGCGTTTTCCATTGAATCTAAATGATTTTGTAGGTCTTCTAGAGTTCTAATTCCCCCTGAAATTTTAATTCCTACTTCTCCATGTTCTTGAGCTATTTCTGCTAGAATTTCTGCAACTAATGGGGTGCATCCTCCTCTTCTTCCCGTACTAGATTTGAGGAAATCAGCCCCGCACTCAATAGCAATTCTTGCTGCATCTTCAATTTCTTCTAAATCTAAGCAACTTGATTCTAGGATTACTTTAACTGTTAATCCGTCACACTCATCGATTAATTGTTCTAATGTTGCTCTTGCGTCACCTGGGCGCAGATCCATCATTGCTTCAAAATCCATCACCAAATCTATTTCGTCTGCTCCTCCTTCTACTGCTGTCTTAATGTCTTCAATTCTCTGACTAATATCTCCATTTGGATTTGGGAAGCAACCTGCAGCAGATGCTACGATAATCTGTGAATCTAGTGTTTCCTTAGCACGAAAAACTTCTGTGGGTAAAACACAGACTGCTGCAGGTTTCCATTTCGATGCCTTTTCTAAAAATTCAGTAATCTGTTTTTCATCTGCCTCAGGATCAAGAAGTGTGTAATCTAAATGTTTAAGCGCGAATTCTGCAAGATGCTTTCGATCCATAAAATCACCTAAAATGACTTTCAACATCTATATGCGGAATTTTCATGCCAAAGTGTTTGAACCCCTCAATCATTCTTTTACAACCTTCAATCATTTCTTCTTTTGAAGTAACTCCCATTGAGCCAACTCTGAAGATTCTACCTTTGACATGATCTTGGCCCCCAATTATGTGAGTATCCTTCTCAATTGCCATCCATCTTCTCCATTTTTCTCCCCATTCAGGTTCTGGATATAGGATGGCAGTTACTGTATTTGATCGCTGTTTTTCATCGGCAAATAATTCAAAACCAATCTCTAAAAATAGACTTCTAATTCCTCTGGCCAACATTTCACATCGTTCCCATCTATTCTCAATTCCTTCTTCGTCTTGCTCTCTTAATGCTGCTACCCATCCA
>CENX01198565.1_pt1 | contig 12440 bp, 14 predicted proteins | sample 361321 | NCBI WGS metagenome assembly CENX01 (sample SAMEA2619678, study PRJEB7988) | marine metagenome | isolation source: saline water (ENVO:00002010), including | reverse complement strand
ATTGAAGTTGGCAAGAAAAACCGTGTTGGTATCACCATCGATATGGAAAATTCTCCATTCACCTCAGAAATTTTGAGGATTTATAAAGAATCATTGGAGATATTTGATGGGGTTGGAACAGTAATTCAAGCTTATCTTTTTCGAAGTTTAGATGACCTGAAGGCTCTTGATTCACATAAACTTAATCTTAGGATATGTAAAGGGATATACAATGAACCAAAGGGCATATCCTTTCAAAATAAATTAGATATAAATAAAAACTTTTTAGAACTTTCCAAGTATCTACTCAAAGGAAAAGGGTATGCGTGCTTAGCAACTCATGATATAGAATTGATCAACAGCATCGAAGACTTCATTCAGCTAAATAAAATAGATAAAAGAAAATTAGAATTTCAAGCCTTGCATGGAGTGCCAATCAAAGAAAAACTTAATGACCTAAAAAATAAGGGATACAACGTAAGAATATATGTGCCCTATGGCCCTGAATGGTTTGAATATTCAATTCGCAGAATTAAAGAAAATCCAAAGATTGTAAGCTACATTTTAAAAAATATGTTCAAACAATGAACCAGGAAAAATTGTATCGCTCAATTTTTTCTTTGAATAAAATTGCCCTGGTTGGAATGAGTACTAATGAAAGCAGGCCAAGCCACCAAATTGGGTTTTATCTTAAAGAACAAGGTTATAATATTTATCCTGTAAACCCTAACTACGATAAAATTAATGAATTGAAATGTTTTTTTAATTTAAATGAGATCAAAGATAATATTGATATAGTAAATATATTTAGACATCCTGATTATGTGCTACCAATAGTTAATGATTCAATCAAAATTAACCCTAAGGTAATTTGGTTTCAGGATGGAGTTGTAAATTATGAAGCTATTGATTTAGCGAATAAAAACGGAATTCTAACCATTGTTGATGATTGTATTTATAGAAGACATAAAGTATTCATAAACAAAACTTAGATATCACCTCTTTTGCCCCAACCCATTTTTGTTCTCAAAGTGCTAAAATAATTTGAATCTTTAAAGTCCAGCATTTTTATAAAATAAGATGCTTTGCTAATCTTTATTTTAGAATTGTTTTGCAGATAATTCTCAACTTGCCCATCAACTGCTAAGGCAATATTGGTTGTTTTCGTTTTAGGAAAACATATTTCTAAATTGCTATCATCGGACAAGACAAGTGGTCTTAAGGTAAGTGTATGTGGGCTAATTGGGGTAACAACAATAGCATTTAATCTTGGCCAAACAATTGGACCACCAGCAGATAGTGAATAAGCTGTAGATCCAGTTGGAGTAGAAATTATTAACCCATCTGAATCATAATCTGCTATATGTCTATCGTTAGAATTAAGTCTCATTGTTAATATTCTATGATACTTACCTCTGTCGATCACAAAATCATTCAAACAATAAAAAGCTTTATAATCTTCATTGTTATGAATTTCAGCTTTCAGAAGCATCCTTTCTTGTACTGAAAAGCTACCGCTAACAACTTGGTTCAATCTTTCAAACATATTTTCTACAGTAACATCAGCCATAAAACCCAATTCACCTAAGTGAACTCCAAATATGGGAGTCCCTCTGCTTCCTATAGCGCGAGCAGCTGATAATATAGTTCCATCACCACCCATAGCAATTAAAAAATCTGTTTTTAAAAAGTCATCTGCTTTTTCGATTGTTCTGAGATTGCTAGGCAAAACTTCCTTGGTTTTATCTTTAATTCTTGTTGTTAAATACACCTCAATCTTTTTTTGATTTGCCCATTTGATCAAAGGATCTAAAAGTTGCCAAAATTTCGGCTTGTCTGTATTACCCCAAATACCTACGGAGTTTATTTTTCTATCATCCATCAATCAGGCTTCTCTTTTACTCTCATTGGAAATATTCATCAATTCGCTAACTTTTTTTTCAGCATTCTTCAGCTGGTCATTTAATCTTTTTGAAATTTCTACTCCTTGTTCAAAAAGCTGTATGCTTTTTTCTAAATTTTGCTCTCCTGTTTCTAGTTTTTCAACGATAACTTCAAGGTCTTTCATCGATTCTTCAAAATTATTATTCTCATTCATCATAGTTTTTCCCTTAATTGGATTGTTTCACAGCTTTTAAATCTCCATTTCCAGTCTTCAATAAAAATTGATCCCCAACATCAATTTGATCAGATTTTTTAATTATTTTTCCACTTGATTCATACGCAATACTATAGCCTCTCAGCAAAATGCTTTTTGGATTTAACGAATATAGATTTTTGTGAAATATGTCAAATTCTAATTTAATTTCATTCAATCTATTCGTAACATGCGTTGAAAGCGATTTTCTTAAAAACTGATTTTTTTCAATTTTTGTTATGATTTTATTCATAGGGTTTAATTTTTCATACTTAACATTTAAACTATCAAAAGTTTGCCAATATTTATTAATTATATTTTGAATATTATGTAAAATTTTCAATTCAATCTGTTTAATTTCATTTAAAATATCCAGTGTGCTTTTTACTGAAACTTCTGCTGCTGATGAAGGTGTAGGAGCTCTTAAATCAGCTACCATGTCACATATAGTAAAGTCTGTTTCATGTCCTACGCCTGAAATTATAGGTACTTTACAATTAAAAATCTCCTTTGCAAGGCCCTCTGAATTAAACGGCCAGAGATCTTCGATTGATCCGCCTCCTCTAGCAATTACAATTACATCAACATCTCTATTATTGCCTAATTCATTTACTGCATCTTTTAAATCAGCAGATGCTCTTTCGCCTTGAACTAATGATGGTCTTAAGATTAAATCTATATGCTTAGATCTTCTATTAAAAATATTTAACATGTCTTGCAATGCGGCGCCAGTTGACGAAGTTATAAGGGCAATTTTTTTTGGATATTTAGGAATTTGTTTTTTGTTTTTAACATCGAAAAGTCCCTCTCTGTGTAATTTTTTCTTCAACTTTTCAAATTCCTGGAATAAATCCCCAATGCCCTCAGGTTTCATTTCGCTTACTATTATTTGATATTGGCCTCTTGCTTCATATAAAGATATTTTGCCTTGCAAGAAAACTTCAACTCCGTTTGCCGGTTGAAAATTTAAGTCTTGATTTGAACCACGGAACATCACAGATTTAATTTCAGAATTTCTATCTTTAAGAGTGAAGTACATATGGCCAGAGCCATGATGTATGAAATTCGAAATTTCACCTTTAACGAAAACATTAAAAAAGTTATTTTCCAATAAATCTTTAATTTTTGAAGTTAATTCAGTTACTGTGCTAAAGTTTTTACTTCTCATTTTAAATTTGGCTTTCCTGCCATAGTCCAGCAATATTGCCAGTATGCAGCTATTCTAATTACAGATTTACCTAATCTTTCATTGAGTAGATCTATAGTTTCATAGTTTAAAATTTCTAAATATTCATTTTCGAAATTTAAAACATCATATGATGCTAATTTTTTTTGTTGGTCAACAGTTAAAACTTTGCGTGCTTTTGTGTCTCCATCAAGAATTCGCTTATGATCTTTGTACGATTCACGCACTATATCCATTGCATATCCAACTGGACTGTCAATTCTTTTTATTTCACCTAAAGGAGTAATACTTTCAATATATTCATCAAATAAACGTACCTCCCATCTAAAATGTATTCCTTTGTTTCCAGTTAGTTGCCCGTCATAATTTAAAATAGTATGTAATGGATTGTGAATGTCTGCAACATAGTGAGCTAAAACACCCATATGAAATATTGCTTCATCCAAACGAGCATTTTTCAAATAAAAAATTACCTCATTGCAAGATTTTTGAATAGCCCAGGGAGCTGTGCCCATTTTTGTTAATTTTTCTGATCCGTATTTTTCTTTAAATCTTTCAAAGTTCAATGGAATATTTTTGAAAGGATATTTATCATAATAGTCTGCATCAAAAAAATGTAATGGTTTTTCCTCAGGATAGAATGTTTTTATATAGTCTGGGACTACTCCATACCATTTTAATGCATTTTTATGTTTATTTACAAATAAACCTAGTTCGCCATTTAGTAAAAATGCGGCTTTTTCATTAATCATCCTATGGCCTTTGTATCCCCAAGCGCTAACGAACGATTGTAATAAAATTAAATTAACCAATAATATAATAAGACTGGTTATCCGCATTTTTATTTAAACTTTTTTCTTTTTATGTCTGTTTGCGCGAAGACGTTTTTTACGCTTATGCGTATTCATTTTACGTCTTTTACGTTTTTTTCCACAGGGCATGTAACCTCTTTACTTTTTTAAACTGTTATTGACATGTGAACGCATGAATTTCGACGGTTTAAAAGTCGGTACATGGCGCTCAGGTAAATTTATTGGTTCACCGGTTCCAGGATTTCTAGCTTTTTTTGGCATCCTATATTTAACGCCAAACGTTCCAAAGCCTCTTAATTCAACTCTTTTGTTCTTACCTAAAGATTCAATGATCGTCGACATAACGCCATTCATTACTGCTTCTGTCTCAACTTTTGTAAGACCTGTTGCTTCTGATACAGTGTTTACAATTTCTTGTTTTGTCATTTAATTACTCCATTCTCCATCGATATTGTGGTAATTTTTCAAACCAAGTTGTTTGAATTTTGGTTGATAAATCACTAGAAAGGAAATCTTTTATTATATTTGATTTTTTATTGTTTCGAAATATTTGAGGCTTGCCCGAAATACCTCCCATTTCAGCTGCAATTTCGATTGCGCTTTCAAAAGTACCCAATTCATCAATTAAACCTAATTTCAATGATGTTAAGCCTGTAAATACACGACCATCCGCTAAGCTTAAAACATTATTTCTTTCCATCATTCTGTCTTTAACAATAACATCAATGAATTGATTGTACATGTTTAAAATTAGTTTTTCAAAAAAAAATTTATCTTGAGGTGTGGGATTTCTTGAAAATGAACCCGAGTCCTTCAAATTACCACTTTTTATCGTTTCAACATCAATTCCAACTTTATCAAATAAATCTTTCATAATTGGGTATGAAATTATCACACCTATACTTCCTAAAATGGAGCCCTTGTTGGCAAGGATCGAATCCGCAGCAACAGCAATATAGTAACCACCTGAAGCAGCAACATTTCCTACACTAGCAATTACTGGTTTTGTTTTTTTCACTTTTTTAATTTTTTCGTAAATCTCTTCCGTTGGCGCTACAGATCCACCAGGAGAATCGATTCTTATTACAATTGAAGCTATGTTTTCTTTCTGCTCAAGTTGATTTAAATCTTCGATAATTTTTTTAGAGGAGATAATGGGCCCAGTTATTTCTACAATGCCAACTTTTTTTACGCCCAAGCTATTCTTAGCGATGTTGGTTTGTTTTCCTAAGTTAAATGATATAATAATTGTGGCTAAACTTAATAAAGCTATCCACAACCATCTAAAGTCAGTTTTGGGTGCGACTATCCTTGCTTTATCCATAAAGTCAACTTTTGGCCTGGATAGATATTTTGTCCATACTTCAACCCGTTCCATTTTCTTATGCTTGATGCTCTAGTTCCATAGTCTTCAGCTATATGACCAAGAGTGTCACCTATTCTTACTTTATAAGTCAATTTATTGAAGCCTTGCATGGAAGATTTTTGTCTAGGTCTTGTAGTAAGATTCATTCCAGGAACAGGAATGGTTAATTTTTGATTAATTCTAATCATACTTCTGTTTCTGATTTTATTAACCGCAGTAAGATCGTGAACAGACACTCTATATTTTCTAGCTATTGTCCAAAGGCTTTCCCCATTTCTAACTCTATGGGTAACGAATTGAGGCGCAAAGCGCTCATTCTCTGGTAAAGCATTATAATTTTTCAAAAAAACTGATTTTTTTCCGATTGGAATTTTTAAAGAATATAATTCATTTGGGGTTGCAGACTGTCTTAATTCAGGATTTAATTGCTGTAAAATTTTGAAGGATGTTTCAGCTGACCTTGCTAAAACCATTAAGTCAGCACTTTTCTCAATTTCTACAATATCGTAGGAATAGGGCTTCTTGGTTTTTTCTTTCTTGTAAAAGCCATATTTTACTGGCTGTTTTGCCATAATAGTCGCAGCAAGAAAATAAGGAATATAGTTTCTTGTTTCCCTTGGGAGTGAATGCATTTGCCAGAAATCGGTTGTTTGATGTAACTGTCTGGCCCTTCTAATTCTACCTTCACCAGAATTATAAGCTGCTAGTGCAAGATACCAATGATCAAACTCCTCATAAAGATCACTTAAATAAGCTATTGCTGCCAAGGTAGCTTTTTCAGGGTCTCTTCTTTCGTCTACATACCAATTTCTATTTAAGCCATATATTTTGCCAGTGGAATAGATAAACTGCCATAAACCACTTGCTGCAGCTTTTGAATAAGCTTTAGGATTAAGACCAGATTCAATCATTGCTAAGTATAATAATTCAGGCGGAAGGTTGTTATCTTCTAATTTTTTTGAAATCATAGGCCCATAAACCTCAACTCTATCTAGCCAAATTTCAAATTGTCTTCTCCCTTTTGATTTGAAGTAATCGATAAATTGATTTACTTTTTTATTAATGACTAATGGAACATGCCCATCTCTATCCTCAATAATTGTAAATTGTGTTGCACCCATTTCTACTTGAAGAGGCTCAGTCATTGATGTAACATCCATTCTCATATTTTCTGCATTTATTCCAGCTTCAACTTTATCTAACGTTGTAAATTTTTTAGTATATAGCAATACTAGCGATTGCTCAAATCTTTCAAACTCTTCTTTGTCCTCAATATCCATTTCACCATATTGATCCGCTTCAGCCAGCAAATCAAAAATTCTATTTAAATTATATACTACTTCAAATGTATCTGATAAAATATCAGCTATAAAAGCATCAGACAATAGAACCTTAGCATCATTTAATAATTCCGGTAATCTATTCTCAGTTGAACTCGATTGAACACCATGAATAGCGGAGAGTATTGGGTCAGACTGTTGTTTGCTTGATTTTTGAGCAAAAATATTAATTAAAATAAAAAAATGAATTAAAATAATTCTTGTAAGTATCTGTTTCATATATATTTAGAGTAATCTGATTGGCGAAATTAGACGAGTATAAATACCGAGTCAAGGCTTTTTAGATAAATTATTAATTATTTTAGTTGTGCTGTATCCCTCTAGAAATGGAATAAGAACTACTCTTCCGTTATTAGATTTAACAATGTCTGATCCAATTATATGCTTATTTCTATAATCACTACCTTTTGTTAAAATTGAAGGAATAATTTTTTTAATAAGATTGTATGGAGAAGGTTCATCAAAAATTACCACATTATCCACTATTCCAGTCGATAATAGATTTTCTGCTCTTGATTCCTGATCATTTATTGGCCTCTCAGGTCCTTTTAGAGATGTAACGGATTTATCAGAATTTAAACCAACAATAAGATAATCGCCTAATTTATTGGATTCAAAAAGATAATGCAAATGTCCTTTATGCAAAATATCAAAACAACCATTTGTAAAAACAATTATTTTTCCTCTCTTTTTTAAATTATTACAGATAATTATTATATCTTTAATTTTTTTGATCAACATCTTTTGCTTTTAATAAAATAACTTTTTCTCTTAAATCTTCAACAAAGCTTGGCAGTTCTTCTTCTTTAATTTTTTTTGTTTGTATTGGTTTTCCTATATTTAATTCAAGGCTACCGATATTAAGCCCTCTTCTTAAATTAGATTGAAATTGATTTGTGCCAATAATGCCAATAGGAACAATTGGAACACCTAAATCAATTGCCAATTTCAACCCTCCTTTTTTGAATCTGCCCACTTTTCCATTTAATGAGCGAGTTCCCTCAGGAAATAAAAAAATAGATCTTGGATTTTTTTTCATTGAAATTCTAGCTTGTTCTATTGATCTCATTGCTTTCTTATGATTGGATCTGTCAACAAAAAAATGTCCCCCAGCAATCATTGACCAGCCAAAAAAAGGGATTCTGCTTAGTTCAATCTTCGCAACAGAAACAACATGCATAGGAATCGAAGCGAAAACTAGGGGAATATCTAGCGCAGATTCATGATTTGGAACAAAAAAATAATTGTTTCTTAAGTCAATATTTTTCAAACCATTAACATTAAACTTAATTTTTCCAATTGTAAGTATTGTTTTTGACCAATTAATTGCAATCCATGACATCAGCTTACCTTTTCTCTCAAAAAGAGAGCCTACCATGCCAAAAAAAGCAAAAAGAAATGTGATTATGATAATTTTAAATACAAACCATCTATATTTAAAACTAATCAATTATATTAGAGCCAAAATACGGTTGAAGTGGCTCGGGTATATTTATTGAACCATTTTTATTTTGGTGGCTTTCTAACAAAGCTACCAAAAGCCTTGGAGTTGCAACTCCACTTCCATTTAGAGTATGTAAAAAATCTGTTTTTCCATCATTTTTTCTGTATTTAATGTTTCCCCTTCTAGCTTGAAAAGATTCAAAATTGCTACATGATGAAACTTCTAACCATTTTTCTTCAGCTGGAGACCAGACTTCAATGTCATAGCATTTTGCCGCAGAAAAACTTAGATCGCCAGTGCAAAGCTCTATTACCCTATATTTCAAACCTAAATTTTTAAGAACTGCTTCTGCATTTAAGGTCAAAGCTTCTAATTGTTCATATGAATTATCGGGTTTAACAAATTTTACTAATTCAACTTTATTAAATTGATGCAATCGCAAAAATCCCCTAGTATCTTTTCCATGGGATCCAGCTTCTCTTCGAAAACAAGCAGAATAGGATACATAATTAATAGGCAAATTTTTCTCAGATAGAATTTCGTCTTTATGTAAATTAGTAATTGGAACTTCAGCTGTAGGGATTAACCACAAATTATCATTTTCAATTTGATACATGTCATCGCTAAACTTTGGTAGGTTGCCAGTTGTTCTTGGAGATTTTGAATTGACTAAAAAGGGGGGAAAAATTTCAACATAACCAAATTCTGATGTATGTAAATCTAACATATAGTTAATCAGAGCTCTTTCTAGCTTAGCTCCTTTATTGGTATACAGAGGGAACCCAGAACCTGAAATTTTTGCCGCTCTATCAAAATCAAATAAATTAAGATCAACTCCCAATTCAATATGATTTTTAATTTTGTAGTCAGTTTTTTTTAATTCACCAAACTCACGAACTAATTTATTATCTTTAGAGCCTACCCCATTAGGAGAGGAGTCATGTGGCAGATTTGGTATGTTTAGCAATAAAGAATCAATTAATTCCTTAATTTTATTTGATTCTTTTTCAATATTTGAAATTGATTTGCCGACCTCTATCATTTGATCAATTTCTGTTTCAGCAGACTGTCTATCTTTTTTTAAATGAGCAATTTTTTTTGAAACAGTATTTCTTTCAAATCTCAATTCATTAAGATTTGTAATAAGAGAGCGATATTCTTTATCGAGCTCAAGTAAATTATCAATTGAAGATTTATCTCCTTTTTTTGCTAATTTTTTTTTGACAAAACTGGTATTATTTCGTATTAGTTCGATCGAAATCATTAAAAATTCTACTTTGGTAAGTTTTTTGAATTCACGTTACTTAAAAATGGTAAGTCTAAATCTTTCTTTGAAATATTCTTTTTGCCTTCTGGCCAATTTATATCCAGTAAGGGATCATCCCATGATATACCAAACTCATCGCTCGGATCATAGTAATTTGTACATTTATAATGGAATGTAGATTTTTCACTAATAACATAATATCCATGTGCAAAACCAGGGGGAATATATATTCTAGTATGTTTTTTATCATCTAATACTATTGAAAACCATTTGGAAAAAGTTGGAGAATTCAACCTAATATCTACCGCAACATCCAAAACTGAACCTTGACTGACCCAAACTAATTTACCTTGTGGAGATTTTAGTTGATAATGCAACCCTCTGAGTGCGCCCTTGTATGATTTAACTTGGTTTTCTTGAACAAAACTTACTTTGTATCCAATGTTTTCTAATATTGAGTTTCGAAAAGACTCTAAAAAATAACCTCTTGAGTCATGAAGCACTTTTGGCTCAAAAACAACTAAATCATCTATTATTGAACGATAAACCTTGGTCATAAGTTTCTACCGATATTTTCAAATGAAAAGTTTTCAGCTTTTAATTTATCTATGCTAAAAATATTTCTAGCATCAACTAAACAAGGTTGTTTTAAAAGCTTTTTTAATTCTTTAAGGTCAATTCCTCTAAATTCATTCCATTCAGTCAAAATAACACAAATGTCTGTATTTAAAACACAATCTCTCCATGAATTGAAGTAATTTATATTTAAAAATTCCTTTTTAAAATTTTCCATTGCAACAGGGTCGTAAACATTTACGCTAGCACCGTTTTCAACTAACAATGGAATAATTGTCTTAGCTGGTGACTCTCTTATGTCATCGGTCTCAGGCTTAAATGATAAACCAAGTATACTGATTGTTTTTTTTTCTAAATTTTTATCACATAACGATTTGGTCTTTTCAAAAATTTTTATTTTTTGATTATCATTTGTTTCAATTACTGCATTTATCAATTTCAATTGAACATCATTTTCTTTGCCCAAATGTGCCAAGGCTCGTGAATCTTTTGGAAAGCATGAACCACCATAACCTGGTCCAGGGTGAAGAAACTTTGGACTAATTCTACCATCTAAACCCATAGCCTTAGACACATGATGCACATCTGCACCAACTTTTTCACAAAGGTTAGCAATTTCATTGATAAAGCTAATTTTGGTGGCTAAAAAAGTATTAGAAGCATATTTTATCATTTCAGCTGTTTCAATATTTGTAAATAAAATTGGAGTTTCGTTTAAATATAGTGGCCTATAAACCTCTTTCATTGCATTTACGGCATTGTCGCTTTCACATCCAACAATAATTCTATCAGGGTGTAAAAAATCATCAATAGCTGCACCTTCTCTTAAAAATTCAGGATTTGAAACGTAATCAAAATCTTTCGAACTGCTAAACTTTTCTATTAAAGTTTTAATTTTTTTACCTGTGCCAATAGGTACTGTGCTTTTTGTACATATGATTTTAAAATCATTTAAATTTTCTGCTATAGTTTTAGCAACCGATTCAACATATCGTATATCTGCTGAACCATCATTGCTTTGCGGTGTACCTACTGCAATAAATATTATCTCAGAATCTTTAATTGATTTAGATACATTTAAAGAAAAATTCAATAATCCTTTATTCATATTCTTCCTAATTAAACTATCCAAGCCTGGTTCATAAATTGGAATTTTAAGTTTTTTAAGATTGGCAATCTTTGTTTTATCGATATCTACACAAGTTACATGATTCCCAAATTCTGATAATCCAGCCCCTGACACAAGTCCTACATAGCCCGATCCGATAATTGAAATTTTTTTCATAAAATTATAAAAGACCTTTATTTTTCCTGATGTAAAGTTCAGCGCAAAATAGAAATAACAATATAATTGCAACTACAACATTCTCATTAAATTTGGCAATCATAAATCTTATTTCTTTTTTTACTTTTGGAGACAAATTTGCAATAATGCTATCTTTTTCGCTCCAATTTTTGAAATTAGCAGATGTATTTAAAGCAATATTTTTTAGTAAAAACTCGTTCATAAACACATTTGATAGCTCAATTTTACTTTCCATAACTTCAAATTCACCAGTTTGTAGCTTGCTATAATCGTTCTCATAAAAAATTTCATAATTATATATTCCCGATGAGGGTGGTCTATAATCATATTCCCATCTCTTTAAATCTATATTAAAGTCAAATTCATTATTTTCAATTTCTTTTCCCTCTTTAATAACCTTTAAAATAAGTGATTCATCAAAATTCTTCAACTCTGACAATCTATTGCCAGATATGTTGACAACCTCCCCTAGCTGTAATCTTTTTTTGTTTAATCTAAAATAGCTTTCTTTTGAGCCGCTAATCTGAAGAAGCCAAGAAATAGATATATTTAATACTAAATCAGAAGGCCTTTCTAAAGAGTCAAGAAAAGATGACTTTAACTTTAAAATTTCTGGTGATAAAAAAAGTACTTTTCTTATTTTGTTTTTTTCATTTCTTACCCAAAGGGGATTCTGATTATTAAAATAAGCTAGTGTGTCGATATTTTTGTTCTCTAATCTTAAAGTAAATGGATTATTCAGTGGAGGTAAAGATTTAAAATCCTCAATAAATTTAAAATTCCAATTGAACGTACTATTTGTTTCATTAAAATCAACTACATTAAAATCTAACAAAGCTGAAATCTTATTTAAAGAATCATCATTCTGATTTGGTCCAACAATTAGAAAAAAAGATGAATTATTTGCAATTATTTTTTTTCCTAAAATTCTAACAAAATCAAACGACTGGTCTTTAATAGGAAAATTATCAAAAATAATCAATTCATAGGGGTTGCTCCAAAATGAATTTATTGATGGTCTGAATTC
>CENX01019727.1_pt1 | contig 12450 bp, 9 predicted proteins | sample 361321 | NCBI WGS metagenome assembly CENX01 (sample SAMEA2619678, study PRJEB7988) | marine metagenome | isolation source: saline water (ENVO:00002010), including | reverse complement strand
CTCAACCTCTTTTACCTCAGCCTCTTTTGCTTCACCTTCTTTTTGAAGTTTTCTCTCAGATAAGCCTTCGGAGATGGCATTCGTAACTAGACTAATTACTTTATCAATCGATTTTGAGGCATCGTCATTAGATGGTATCACAAAATCAACTTTTCTTGGATCAGAATTTGTATCAACCATTGCAAATATGGGAATATTTAACTTTTGAGCCTCTTTGACAGCAATATTTTCTCTTTTAATATCTACTACAAAAATAGCACCAGGTAGTCTGGTCATATCAGTTATTGATCCTAAATTTTTCTCGAGCTTAGAGCGCATTCTATCAACTTGTAATTTTTCTTTTTTAGAGAGTGTTTCAAAAGTCCCGTCTTTTTTCATACGATCAATGGAGCCCATTTTTTTTACAGCTTTTCTAATTGTAATAAAGTTTGTTAACATCCCACCTGGCCATCTTTCAGTTATGTATGGCATATTAATTTTCTTAGAATATTCAGCAACTATGTCTTTTGCTTGCTTTTTTGTAGCAACAAATAGAATTTTTCTCCCTGACAAAGCTATTTTTTTAAGTGCTTGTTGAGCTTCACTAATTTTTGCGGCTGTTTTGTAGAGATTAAGAATATGTATTCCGTTTCTCTCCATATAGATATATGGAGCCATATTAGGGTTCCATTTCCTCGTCAAATGGCCAAAATGGACTCCCGCATTTAATAATTCTTTTACTTCTGTCTGTGTCATATTATTTAGTTTACTTTCTTTTTAGTAGTAGCAATAGAAGTGACTTCTATTTAGATGCTAAACTAATATCCGCATTAACGGTTAGACATTTGTGATTAATATTTTTGGATTAAATATTCTCAAATTGATTCTATTAACGTTTAGAGAATTGGAATTTTTTTCTAGCTTTTTTCTGCCCAAACTTTTTTCTTTCAACCATTCTTGGATCACGTGTCAAAAGACCCTCTGGCTTTAATAACGAACGATTTTCAGCATCAATTTTACACAAAGCCCTGGAAATAGCTAATCGAATAGCTTCAGCTTGACCTGTGACACCCCCGCCTTTCACTGTTACTTTTAGGTCGAACGAATCTTTTAACTCAGTCAATGAAAATGGTTGAATTATCTTATATTGAAGTGTTGCTGTAGTAAAATAATCTGTATATTTTTTTTTATTAACCGTAACGTTTCCTTTTCCTTTTGAAATAAAAACTCGAGCAACCGATGTTTTACGCCGGCCAATGGTGTGAATTACTTCCATTATAATAAGCCTTTTAAATTAATTGTTGTTGGATTCTGTGAGTCATGTTCGTGATTATTTCCTGAGTAGACTCTCAAATTTCTGAATAGTTCAGCGCCCAATTTGTTTTTTGGAAGCATACCTTTAATTGCCTTCTCAATTAATTTGGTATTATTTTTTTTATGAATTTGATCTGCAGAAAGACTCTTTTGTCCTCCTGGATAGCCAGTGTGTCTGATATACTGTTTCTGACTCCATTTCTGGCCCGTTAAAACTATTTTTTCAGCATTTATAACAATAACATTGTCTCCGCAATCTACATGAGGAGTGTAGTTAGTTTTATGCTTTCCTCTTAGTAAAGAGGCGATTATTGATGCTGATCTTCCGAGAGGGTTTCCCGTAACGTCAACGAGCAACCATTTTTTATCTACGGTTTTAGAATTTGCAGAAACAGTTTTATAACTTAATGTGTTCAATATTTTAATTTTTATAAAAACAAAAATGTTATTGGCCTGCAAATGTACTATTTAAATATGTTTTGAAAAAATATTTTTGTTTAAAGTATAAAAAGATTTAATGAGCGTCCAGCCAATGTTTCCCTTGTCCTATATCTACTATTAATGGTACTTTTAACTCAAATGCATTTTCCATTTCATTTTTAACCATACTTTTTAATTTATCAGATTCTGATTTTGGAACATCAAAAACCAGCTCATCATGAACTTGAAGCAACATTTTAGACTTAAATTTTTCGGAAATAATTTTTTTATGAATATTAATCATTGCAATTTTTATTATATCTGCTGCACTCCCCTGAATTGGTGCATTTACTGCATTTCTTTCTGATCCCCCTCGAACAAATGAATTTGCGGAATTTATATCTTTTAAATATCTTCTTCTCCCAAGTATAGTTGAGACATATCCGTTTTCTCGGGCAAAATCAATTTGATTTTGCATATAATGTTTTAATTCTGGATAGGTTGAGTAGTATGCATCAATTAGTTCCTTGGACTCTGATCTGTTTAAATTTGTTTGTTGACTTAAACCAAAAGCTGATACTCCATATATTATACCAAAGTTTACCGTTTTTGCATTAGCCCTTTGCTCTTTTGAAACTTTATCTAAAGGTACATTAAAGACTTTACTTGCAGTAGATTGATGTATATCTTGACCACTTTTAAATGCAGAAATCATATTAGAGTCCTCACTTAGTGAAGCAATTATTCTAAGTTCAATCTGAGAGTAATCAGCAGCTATAATTTCGTGTTGTTCATCACGAGGAATAAAAGCCTTTCTGATTTCGCGACCACGCTCCGTTTTAATTGGAATATTTTGCAGATTAGGCCTGTTACTACTTAAACGACCAGTTGATGTAATCGCTTGATTATATATAGTATGAATTCTTTTAGTTTTTTCATTGATCTCCTTTGGTAAAGCCATTGCATAAGTGTTTAATAACTTTTGAAGTGAACGCCATTTAAGAATATCATCAACAATCTTATTATCTCTAGCCAAATATGATAATATATCCTCTGATGTAGAATATTGGCCAGTCTTTGTCTTTTTTGGCTTTTTAACTAGTTTTAATTTTTCAAAAAGAATCACACCTAGTTGTTTAGGTGAAGCGATATTAAAATTTTGTTTAGTTTGTTTAAATATATCAGTTTCAAGAATGCTGATGTCGTTTTTTAGATCTATGGATAGGTTTTTTAGGAATTCTTTATTTAAGCAAATACCCTCACTTTCCATAGAAGCAAGAACATAAATTAGAGGAGTTTCAATCTCTTTAAATAAAGTCATCATATTAGATTTCCTCAACTCTTTCTCAAAATAATCTTTTAATTGAAGTGAAATATCTGAGTCTTCTACGGCATATTCTTTTTGAATGGTCAAATCAACCTCTCTCATATTACCTTGATTTTTTCCTTTTTTACCTATTAAATCAGATATTGGTTGGGGTTTGTATCCAAGATAGCTCTCAGACAAAATATCCATTCCATGTCTCATATCAGGATTTATAAGGTAATGAGCAATTAAAGTATCAAAAAGGGGACCTTTAAGAGATATTCCATAATTTTCTAAAACTTTTATGTCATATTTTAGATTATGACCAATTTTTTCAATTTCTAAATTTTCAAAAATTATTTTAAATTTTTTTAAAATATTAACTGCAATATCAAAAACGGAAGGCAAACATAAATAATATCCTTTCCCTGATTCCCACGAAAAAGAAATACCAACTAATTCTGCCTTTAAGGGATCAATATCGGTTGTCTCGGTATCAAATGAAACGGCTTTTTGCTTTAAAATATTTTGAATTAATAAGGAAATCCCAACTGAGTCATCAACTAATTGATAAAAGTGAGGAGTATTGGAAAGATTTTTTTTATTTAATAATGATTTATTTGATCCCACTCCAGGAGTACTAAATAAATCTAGTTGGTTCCCTTTATTTATTTCTGATTTGACTTCAACTATTTTTTTTTCTAAATTATTTTTCTCAGATTCAAAAACTTTTTTAAAACTATCTTTCAACCTTCTAAACTCCAATTCCTCAAAAACTTCATCTACTAAATCCATATCAGGGTTATCTAGTTTAAATTCTCCAGCATTAAAATCTACCGGAACATTCAATATAATTTTTGCTAATTCTTTTGACAACAAACCAAGTTCTTTATTAGCTTCAATCTTTTCCTTTAACTTACCTTTGATTTTATATGTATTATTTAAAAGATTTTCCATTGAACCATATTCAGCTAAAAATTTTTTTGCTGTTTTATCACCAACACCTGGTAATCCAGGAATATTATCAACTGAATCACCCATCATACCTAAATAGTCAATAACTTGTTCTGGCTTCTCAACCTGAAACTTTTCTTGAACTTCTGGAACCCCCCATATTTCGATTTCATTACCCATTCTTGCTGGTCGATACATGAAAATATTATCTGACACTAATTGTGCAAAATCTTTATCAGGTGTAACCATGAAGATTTTAAACCCCTTTTTTTCTGCTTTTTTTGCAAGAGTTCCAATTATATCATCTGCCTCAAAACCTTCTTTAACAATGATTGGTATATGCATTGCAGTTAAAATTTTTTCAATGTAAGGCAGTCCAAGCTTTATGGCCTCTGGTGTTTCATCCCGATTTGCCTTGTAGTCGGTATAAATTTCAGATCTTGATTTGGAACCACCCCTATCAAAACATACAGCTAAATATTCTGGACGCTCCCTTTTAATAACATCAACCAATGAATTGGTAAAACCCAATATAGCTGAAGTGTCGAAACCTTTGGAATTTATTCTTGGATTTTTAATAAAAGCATAATAACCTCTAAATATAAGGGCATATGCATCAAGTAGAAAAAGTCGTTTATTATTTTCCATAATCTTTTAATATAATAACCTGGAATTATATTTTTAGTTGTACATAACAAATATAATATTTCGTTTTAGTAACCTGTACTTTTTGTAATTTTCAGCATTGAAAGATTTAATTAAACATGAATATTTTATAAAGAAGGCTCTTGAGGAAGCTCAAAAAGCTGCAGATAAAGGAGAAGTTCCTGTCGGTGCTGTAATAGTTGTCGAAAATAAAATAATAGCTCGAGCTCACAATTTAACACAAACCTTAAATGACGTCACAGCTCATGCTGAGATTATGGCAATTACGTCAGCAGCAAATTTTTTAAATAGTAAATATTTAAAAGAATGTTCTTTATATGTTACCCTTGAACCCTGCATAATGTGTGCTGGAGCAATATATTGGAGTCAAATAAATCAACTAGTTTTTGGTGCTTTAGACCTTAAAAGAGGATATTCATTGCATGGAAATTTATTACATCCTAAAACAAATGTCATCAGTGGTATCTGCGGGAATGAATCCTCAAGACTTTTAAAAGATTTCTTTGAAAAAAAAAGAAAATAAAAAAAACCTCCACTAGGGAGGTTTTTTTAATCGATTTATATAGAGTTATAATTTAGTAATATTAGAAGCTTGCTTCCCTTTATTACCATCTTCTTCTGTATATTCAACTTTATCTCCTTCTTGGAGTGATAGTCCATTTAAAGCAGTGACATGAACGAACACATCTTCACTTGACTCATCATTTGTAATGAATCCATATCCTTTGGATTCATTGAAAAATTTAACTGTACCAGTCATATTGTATTTATAAAATAATTTCGGCTAAGTTACACCATCTTTCTATTATGAAAACTTTTATTGTACTTTTTTTTTCTTTTTTATATTTTTCATTCTTTCAAAATTTTCTTTGGTTAGCGTATAGTCCCTAATATTCTTGTCTTTCCAGCGATTATATAAAAATAATGGCAAAAAAAATATAACTGAAAAAAGAACAGTAGCACCTATTATTTTTTCTCCATCAAGCTCACTTTCAAAAAAATTTTTATGATAAAACCCTATTGAGAGGGATACTAAAATAGATAAAAAGAGTAAACGAAGTAAGAACTTCACTTTAAATACTTTTAATTTTTAAACCCAAATCATCTAATTGATCTTTTTTAATTTTTGAAGGAGAATCAATCATGGTATCTCGTCCAGAATTATTTTTTGGAAATGCAATAAAATCTCTGATTATTTCTTCACCACCCAGAATTGCAACAAGTCTATCGAGTCCAAATGCAATTCCTCCGTGTGGTGGAGCACCATATTTAAATGCATCTATTAAGAAACCAAATTGTTCGTTTATTTCTTCATTCGATAAATTTAATAGTCCAAAAACTTCTTTTTGTAATTTTGAATCATGAATTCGGATTGATCCACCTCCAATTTCATTTCCATTAAGAATCAAGTCATAGGCATTTGCTCTAACTTTTTCAGGGTTTTTTTTTATCATTTTAATATCTTCTTTTTTTGGTGACGTAAAGGGATGATGCATCGCATGAAAACTTTTAGATTCCTTGTCGAATTTTAATAAGGGAAAATCTATAATCCAAAGTGGGGCAAAAACTTTAGGATTTCTAAGTCCAAGTTTTTGAGCAACACTTAGTCTTAATTCACCGAGTTGTTTCAGAGTTTTTTGAAGTTCTCCTGAAAGAATAAAAACTATATCTCCCGGATTAGCCTTAAAAATTTTCATCCATTCTAGTAAAGAATCTTGTGAATAATATTTATCTACAGAAGACTTCAAAGATTTATCATCGTTATACTTAACCCATACAATTCCTTGCGCTCCAATTTGAGGTTGCTTCACCCATTCTATCCAATAATCAATTTCTTTTCTGCTAAAATTAGCTCCTTTTCTAATTGAAAAACCCATGACTGAATCACTTAAGTCAAACACGTTAAAACCATGACCTTTTGCATTTTTTGTTATGTCTCCAAACTTCATTCCAAACCTAATATCAGGCTTATCCGTCCCATATTCTCTAATGGCTTGATCATATGTCATTCTTGGAAACTCACCAAGTTCATAATTATTTATTTTTTTTATTAAATGAGAGATTAAATTTTCAAATTGATTTAAAATATCTTCTTGAGTTACAAAACTCATTTCACAATCAATTTGGGTAAATTCTGGTTGTCTATCAGCCCTTAAATCTTCATCTCTAAAACATTTTACTATTTGAAAATAACGATCAATTCCCCCAACCATAAGAAGTTGTTTAAAGGTTTGTGGTGATTGAGGAAGCGCATAAAACTCTCCTGGATTCATTCTAGATGGAACTATAAAATCCCTAGCCCCTTCAGGAGTTGATTTTATCAAATAAGGCGTTTCAATGTCTATAAAACCATTTATACTTAAATAGTTTCGTACTTCCATTGAAACTTTATGACGAAAAATTAAGTTTTCTTTTATTTTATTTCTTCGAATATCTAGATATCGATATTTCATTCTTAATTCATCCCCTCCGTCCGAATTCTCTTCTATAGTAAATGGGGGAGTAATAGATTGGTTTAAAATTTCTAAAGAACTAACTAATACTTCAATGCTACCTGTAGAAATACTATCATTTTTTGATTCTCTTTCTATGACTTGACCATTAACTTGAATTACAAACTCCCTTGAAATATTTTTTGCACTATCAAATATTTTTTTTGAAGATCTTTTTTCGTCAAAAACTAACTGTGTAATACCGTATCGATCTCTAAGATCTATCCATGTAATAAAACCTTTATCTCTGATTTTTTGAACCCAGCCAGATAAAATTACTTTTTTATTTACATCAGCAAGTTGAAGTTCTCCGCAATTATGTGATCTTATCATCGTTATTAAATAAAGTACAAAGATATCAAGTTAATACTTTTAAATACCCTTCCAATCATTAATGAGTAATTTAATTTGATAAACTAAATAAAAACAGCTAGGAACAATAAATAATGTCAAAAAGGTAGAGAAAGCTAAACCAAAAATAACAGTCCAACATAAAGGCCCCCAAAAAATAACATTGTCCCCTCCAATGTAAATATTTGCATTCCATTCAGTAAAAAGAGAAAAGAAATCAATATTTAATCCTGTTGCAAGAGGAATTAGCCCTAAAATAGTAGTCACTGCAGTAAGAATGACAGGTCTAAGTCTTGCTACTCCACCGCTAATAACAGCCTCTGCAACATAATTTTTTGGAAGTAGATTTTCCATAGAGATTTCTAAAGATTCTTTTTTTCTGGCAATTAATAATTGTGTATAATCAATTAGTACAACACCGTTGTTTACAACAATTCCTGAAAGTGCTATTATACCCATCATTGTCATCATTATAACAAAAGGCATATCAAACAAACTTATACCATATAATACCCCAGTAAAGCTTAGAAAAATTGATAATAAAATGATTAATGGATTTGAAATTGAGTTAAATTGAAGAACTAATAAAAAAACAATCATCCCAAGAGCAGCTAGCAAAGCACCAGTTAAAAATCGCATATTTTTACCTTGTTCTTCAATTTCTCCTGTAAAAGTTAATTCTATATTGGGACTAATCCCGTCATAATTTGAAATACTTTGTTTAACTTTTGCAACAACTTCATTTCCATTATATCCAGCTAGAACTGGTGAATATAAGGTTACCACTCTTTTTAAGTTAGAGTGTTTAATTGCATTGAAGGAAAATGAATTACTTGATTTTGACATTACACTTAATGGTATTTTTTTTATTTTACCAGTAGCTTGATCCCTAAAAACTATGTACTGATCCAATAACTCAGTAATATCTTTTCTATTGGATTCTTTAAGCCTGACATTTATATCATAATCTTCACCATCTTTTTTAAATATTCCTGATTTTTCTCCAAAAACAGACCCCCTTAACTGTTTACCAATTTGCCCCGCAGTAACTCCAAGTGCTCCAGATTTTTTTCTATCAATATTAATTTTTATTCCAGGTTTATTTTTATTTACATCAATTTTTAGTTCCTCTACACCTATTATATTTTCAATATTCAAATAATTTTTAATATTTTCAGCGGTTATGATTAGTTCATCATAGTCTTCTCCAGCGAGTTCAATATTTATTGGATAACCAACAGGGGGACCTTTAGGATCTTTTTCAATTGAAATAGAAACACCTGAATATTTATCTTTTATTTCATTTTGTAATTCCATTCTTAGATTCTCACTTGAGAAACCATTTCTATATTTAAATTCTGAATTTGTAATTGTTATTTTGGCCTTGTGAGGCATTTCCTGATCCCCACCATTATCTATTTCTGGATTATGAGATCCTGAGCCGACAAATGCTACATTTGATTCAACCATAAAATTATTTTCTTCATTTAAATATTTAGGATTATTAATAATTCTTTGAACATCTGCCTCTATCAATTTAGTTATTGAATTTGTTTTATCAATCGATGTTCCCTCTGGATATTCTATGTATATAAAAATTTGATTTGGATCATTTTCAGGAAAAAACTCGACTTTCGGACTAGACAAACCCAAAATAACAAAAGAGGAGATAAGTAATCCAATAGTAATTACCAATAGACCTATTGGCTTTTTACCTTTTAATGTCAATCGTAATAATTTGGTGTAAGAGTTTTCAATTTTAATTAGGGTAACTTTTCTAAAATACAACGCCCATCTTTTTAAGAAAATTTTATATGCCCAGAAAAGAAGAATAAAAACTATAAACAATGTTCCTATTCCTCTTAAGTTTCCGGGGAAAAGAACCAATACTATGCTAAAACCGCATGTAATGTAGGTCAATCGGGTTAATTTTTTTCTTCCAATTATTTTTTCTTTTGTACTCATAAACTTTGATATAAGCATTGAGTTAAAAAAAATAGCTACTATCAAAGATGAACCTAAAACAATTGAAAGAGTAAAGGGAAAAAATATCATAAACTCACCAATTCTTCCAGGCCAAAATCCAAGTGGTAAAAATGCTGCTACAGTTGTGGCTGTTGAGACAATAATTGGTGAAGCTATTTCACCAATACCTTTTTTTGCTGCCTCAATTACGCCCATACCTTCTTTTTCCATAAGTCGATAAGCATTTTCTACAACAACAATTCCATTGTCTACAAGCATTCCTAACCCCATTATTAAACCAAAAAGAACCATTGTATTTATTGTGCTACCTAAAAATTTTAAAATCATAAATGACATTAGCATTGACATTGGAATTGCAAATCCAACGAAAAGAGAATTTCTGAAGCCAAGAAAAAACATTAATACTGTTATAACAAGAATCACCCCAAAAATTATATTATTTACCAAATCGCTAACTAAATTTTTTGTTGTATTTGATTGATCATTTGAAATTTCTAATTCGATTGAACTTGGAAAATTATTAGATTTAATATCAGTAATTAATTTTCTAATTTTCTCAATTGTTAGAATTAGATTTTTACCACTTCTTTTTTTTATATCCAGAACTAAAGCAGTTTTTCCATTTGATCTAGCAAATGAGTTTTTTTCCTTTTCTTTAAAACTAATTGATGAGATGTCTCCCAAATAAACAATGCCATTTTGAGTTTTTATAACAAACTTTTCTAGTTCCTCAGGAGAATTTATTTCACCTAAAACTCTTAAGTTTTTTCTTGTTCCATCACCAGCTTCAATACTACCTGCAGAAACTGTATTGTTTTCTCTTCTTATTTTATCAATAATATCCCTGAACGATACAGATGCAGCAGTCATCTTAAGTAAATCAATAGCAACCTCTACTTCAAAATCTTGAACACCTCTCAAGGCTACCTCCTTAATTTCAGGCATTTGTTCAATTCTATCTTGCAATAGTTCACCATAATATTTCAATTCGCGAATGGGTAAATCACCCGTAAGTCCAATATTTAATATTGGAATTTCCTCAGACATAACCAGTTCAAATACAGATGGTTCAATTTTAGCATCATTAAATGTTGGCCAGTCAGCACCTGATGTAATAGCTTCGATTTTGTCTTTAACTTGAACCTTAGCACTTTCATTTGTTATTCCTTCATCAAATTTTACAGTAATTAGGGATATATTTTCTCTAGACTCTGATGTAATTTCATCCAGATTTTTTACTCCTTTTAGTTCTTCCTCTAAAGGATCAGTAATCAGTCTTTCAATATCCTCAGCAGTATTTCCTGGAAAAACAGAGCTTACAAAAATTTGATTTTCTTTAATTTCAGGATAATTCTCCCTTGGCATTGAAAAATAAGAAGAAACTCCAAGAAAAAAGAAAACACCAATTATAACATATATGACTGTGCTATGATCTATTGCCCAGGAGGAGGGTAAAAATTCCTTTAATTTTGATGTTTTTTTCATTTATTTGAATTTTTCATTTGGTATTCTATCTTAACGATTTGATTGTTTTTAACCATTCTGTTACCATCTTCAATTATAACATCATTTGGATTTAAACCATCAATTATTTCTACTCTATTTTTTGCTTTTCTACCTAATATGACAGGAGTTTCAACCACTATGTACTTCTTGCTATTATCCGAAGAAGGTTTGACTCTGTAAACTATGTATTTATTGTTACTGTTTTCGAAAACATCTTTTTGATTTACTAAAATTGTCTTTGGATTATAATAATCATTAATAGAAATTTTAGCAGTCATATTTGGTTTTAGATCATAGTTATTATTTTCAATTATTGCCTCAATTCTAAAATTCCTATTATTAGGATTGATAACATTTCCCACAAGTGAAACCTTTGCTTTTAATTTTTTAGAAATAATAGGAAAAAATATTTCTAATTCAGATCCCTTTTTTATATGAGGTAGATGTGTTTCGGGTATTTCTGCACTGACTTTTACCTTGTCTAAATTTATAATTCTTAAAATTGGGGTAATTCCAGGTACTACATTACTTCCTGTATCAGCAATTAAATGATCAATGACCCCGTCATATGGAGCAATTATTTTAGTCTTTAATAACTGATCTTTGGCTTGAATAATTTCCTTTTCAATGCTAAAAAAATTTGTTTTTGCTTGAAGAAATTGGATTTCGCTTCCTATTTTTTCATTCCACAAAATTAATTGTCTTTCATAGATTGTTTTAGCTAATTTTAATTTTAAATTAAGTTGATCTAGCAGAGCTTGAATGCCGGTACTTGATAGTTCAACTAATGTAGTTCCTTTTTTTACCTTTTCACCCTCCTTAACTTTGATTGACTTTATAATACCAGGAATTTCAGTATAAAGAATTAAGTTTTTATCAGAATCTACGGATCCTTGAATTTCAATATAATGTTTGAAAGATTCTAGATTTAATTTTTTTGTTGAAACTAATGTAAATTTTTGATTTTCGTCAAGTTCAAATATTAAATTGTTTAGGGATTTTAATTCTTTTTGAAGCTGATTTATTTTATTGCTTGTCTCTGTTTTTTTTTGTTTAATTAATTCAAGATCATTTGATTTTTTCACAGACTCCAGGTCTAATTTTTTTTCGTTATCACAACCGAAAAAAAGAATAATTATAATTACTTGTAAAATATATTTTTTCATTTTTATTAATTATTATAAATGTTTAGAAGTGTTTCTAGCTCTGTTTTTTTTGTAACTAAATTTTTTAATGATTCTAAATAATTTTGCTGAGCATTAAACAATTGTTTTTGTGCTTGCCTCAGTTCGAAACTACTTGCCATACCTTGAGAAAATTTTGTTTGGTTTTTCCGTTCAATATTTTCAGCTAAATCCATATTACTTTTTTTAATACTAAAGTTCTCAAAGGCAAGCTCATAGGTTGCTTTGGCATTTTTTACCGATATTTTTATCTGCTGTTGTGTATTTTCTAATTTAGTTTTTGATTGTTCAT
>CENX01175326.1_pt1 | contig 12456 bp, 10 predicted proteins | sample 361321 | NCBI WGS metagenome assembly CENX01 (sample SAMEA2619678, study PRJEB7988) | marine metagenome | isolation source: saline water (ENVO:00002010), including | reverse complement strand
GTAACTAAAACAAGATCACCAGAAGAAATTCAAGAAGCTATAGCTGCGGGGGCAACATCAATCGGCGAAAACAGGGTTCAAGAAGCAGAACAAAAGTTTCCTAAAATACAAAACATAGAAAAAACAGAAAAAAGATTAATTGGCAGACTACAATCAAATAAGGCAAAAAAAGCTGTTAAAATTTTTGACACAATAGATTCTGTTGATTCATTAAAACTGTCTAAAAAAATATCAAAAGCTGCAGAAGGTTTAGGAAAAACACAAAGAGTCTTATTGCAAATTAACAGTAGTGGAGAAAACACAAAGGCGGGATTTAGTCTTAATAGTAAAAAAGAGATTTTAGAATGTATTAATATGTCGGGCATAAAGGTTGAGGGTTTAATGACAATGGGTCCAAATACAAAAGAGGTCAATCTAATAACTACGTCTTTTCAAAAAACAAAAAAACTCTTCGATGAGCTTAATGAGTTGGAGAATATAAAAATGAATACACTCTCAATGGGAATGAGCGGAGACTATCTAATAGCAGTTCGCGAAGGATCAACATCAATAAGGGTTGGAACAGCAATTTTTGGACCACGCGTTTAATGTTGGATTTAAAAAACTGGTTTAGTCCAAAACACTACAAAAGGCTTTGGAATGTAGGTCCCCCAGGTTTAATAGTTTCGCTTTTATTAATTTATTTAACGCTTAGATATGAAGCAGTGTTTAATCTTAAAAAATATGAAACGGGACATATGTGGACCGATATATTGTTTTTTTTAATTTTTTTAGAAATGCTTTTTATTTTAATTTGGACCCTGTTTAGTTTACCGCCCAAAAACAGAGGAAAAAAATTATCCACAAGAGGAATATACTCTTTTATTCGTCACCCTATATATACAGTTATTATTTTTCATATAAACCTACTCGCATCTTTGTGGGAAGGTTCATATTTGTTGCTCTTTTTAGTGCCGCTACAATATTTGTTATGGTCTAAAGCGGTTATCAAAGAAGAAGAATACCTTGTTGGCATATTTGGGCAAGAATATATAGATTATATGTCCAACGTTTCCCGGTTTATTCCATGGAAATAGTTAAACTTTAAAGGAGAAAAAATGAAGAAACTAATTTTAACGTTATTATTTATGGGAGCTGTTATGTCGCAAGAAAAATTTTATGGATTTGAGTTTGTTAAAGAGTCCGGAGGTATAAAGGAATATACAATGACATCGAACGGCCTCAGAGTTTTATTAAAACAAGACAACACTGCGCCGGTAGCTACATTTATGGTTACTTACGAAGTGGGATCAAGAAATGAAGCCATTGGATATACTGGGTCCACACATCTTTTAGAACACCTAATGTTTAAAGGTTCTAGAAAGTTTAACACAAAAAAAGGAAATTCTGTATTTCAAACCCTTCAATCTCTTGGGGCAAGAATGAACGCTACGACATGGCTTGACAGGACAAACTATTTTGCTGTACTACCAAGCGAACACCTTGAAACTTTAATTGAAATTGAAGCAGATAGAATGAGAAACGCCTACATAAAAGAAGAAGACAGACAGTCCGAAATGACTGTTGTAAGAAACGAGTTCGAAAGAGGTCAAAATAGCCCTTCTGGCGTGTTAGATGAAAACATATGGGCAACCGCCTATCAGGCACACCCCTACCACCATTCAACAATAGGTTGGAAAGAAGACATTGAGAACGTTTCCATTGAAAGGTTGAGAGAGTTTTATGACACCTTTTATTGGCCAAACAACGCAACAGCAATAGCAATAGGAGATTTTTCTGAGGCAGACGCTCTGGCAATGATTAAAAAACATTTTGGAAAAATTAGAAAAAGCATGAAACCAATCCCTGAGGTTTATACTGCCGAACCAAAACAAGAAGGTATTAGAACCGTTACACTTAAAAGAGCAGGACAACAGGGAATAGTGGGCGTGGCACACAAAACGCCGTCTTCAACACACCCCGACGCAGCGACCTTTATGGTTTTGTCGTCAATACTTTCATCCGGGAAAAACAGCAGGTTTTACAAAAACATAACAGACAAAGGTCTAACCACAAGCGTTTATATTTGGGACTCACTCTTTAGAGATCCAGGCTTATTTACTGTTTATGCAAACCTATCTCCGGAGGTTGACCATAAAACAGTAGAAAAAGCAATTGTTAAAGAATATGAAAAAATCAAAAAAAATGGTGTAACAGACGAAGAGGTTAAAAAAGCACAATCACAACTTATAGCTTCAATGAAGTTTTCTCAAGACGGAAGCTATGCAATAGCCAGCGGACTAAATGAAGCAATAGCCAGCGGAGACTGGACGCTTTACACTACATACGGCGAAAAGATAGGGGCTGTAACAAAAGAAGACATTAAGAGAGTGGTAAACGAGTACTTTTTGGAGGACTTAAGCACTATAGGCTACTTCATCCCCCTTGGTCAAGGTGGTCAAGGAAAGAGGGCGGCAACCAGCGCTAAAGAGCTAGAAAAAATGAAACTCAAGCACTATTCAGAAGAGGAAGAAACCCTATCATCAAAAATAGTTGATACCGAGCCAATTAAAGGTGTAAGACTTTTGACCCTAAAGCGCGGAACTGGAGTTATAACTATGAGAGGAAGCATGTTGGGTGGAGACATTTATTCTACAAAAAATGGTAGAACAGCAGACATGGTTGCGGCTATGCTTGATCAGGGAACAACGAACATGTCAAAGTTTGAGATTAGCGAAAAGCTTGAGTCTGCGGGAGCGCGTTTAAGCTTTTTTAACGGCCAATCAAGGGTTGGTTTCAGTGGTAAGTTTTTATCTGAAGACACCAATATGGTTGTAGGTTTGTTGGCCGACCAACTACAAAACCCGCTTTTTGCTGAAGAAGAGCTTGAAAAGGCAAAGAAAAGGCAAATAGCAGGATATAAAAGATCCAAAGAAAGCACAAGAGGAAACGCAATGAATAATATGTTGCAGGCTTTTTACGGGTCCGATCATCAAAATTCACCAACAAACCCCGACCAAGCAATAAAAGAGATAAAAACACTAACCCCTAAAAACTTAAAGGATTATCACAATAAAAATTATGGCCTTGGGTCCATGGTTTTGGTTTTTGTTGGGGATGTCGACCACGCTGAAATGGAAAATCTAATCAAACAAAGCTTTAAAGGTTGGAAGCAGTCTCCACTCAAAAACAAAGAGGAAAAGAACCTAGGAACCAAAGCCTCTAGCAAGGTTTATGTAACCATGCAAGACAAAACCAGTACAGACTTTGTTGTTGGAACAGTATTAGGAATAGACAGATATCACCCGGACTATTTGCCTCTTTATTTAGCAACTCACACGTTGGGAGGAAATTTTTCTGCCAGGTTGATGCAAACAGTTAGAGTAAAAGAGGGTTTAACATATGGAATTAACTCGTCTTTAAGCGGGTTTGGAAACGGCAATGATGGATATTGGATGGTTGGAGGTACTTTTTCGCCAAAACTTCTTTCAAAAGGAGAAAGTTCAACACTTAGAGAGGTTAAGCTGTGGGCGGAAGAAGGAATAACACAAAAAGAGTTAGATGTTACAAAATCCACACTTGTTGGAGGTTTTCAGGTTGGCTTTGACACAACCGGAGGATTAGCAGGAGGTATTTTAAGTGCAGCTGTTATTTATAATGACCTAACCTATCTTGATAGCTACCCAAATATGGTTAAAAGGGTTACGCTGGAACAGGCCAACAGCGCCATAACCAAATACATAAACTTTGATGGTTTATATCAAGTAGCAGTAGGAACAATTGACAAAGATGGAAAGCCAATAGAAGATGAGTAGGCCAAGGTGATCAAGGCAATTTTGGCTTGCGACAAAGAGGGTGGCGTAAGTAAAAACGGGACAATACCCTGGCCGAAAAACAAGAAGGATTTAGGTTGGTTTAAAAAGAATACCACAAACAACGTGGTTGTAATGGGCTCAAAAACATGGATAGATCCATTGATGCCATGGCCCCTGCCAAACAGAATAAACGTTTTGGCAACCTCAAGAAAAGAAGAGCTTCCTGGAGCAGATAAATATATTTGTGGAGACCTTAATGTTGAACTTAAAACCCTTAAAAAAGAAAATACCAACAAAACTATTTGGGTAATTGGTGGCCCCAATATAATTGAGCAAACAATTGAAACAATTGAAGAATTTTATTTAAGTCGAATACCGGGAGAATATGGTTGCGACGGTTTTTTGTCTTTGGAAAATATAGAAAGGTTTTTTAAAAAAACCTGGTTTGAAAAACACGAAGAAGTAGAATTCCAGATTTGGAAAAAGGTAAAATGAAACAATATATAAAAGCGTTAGAACACATTCTTGAGAACGGGAAACAAAGAGACGACAGAACAGGCGTAGGAACAAGAGGCGTTTTTGGATATCAGATGCGCTTTGATCTTAGAAACAGCTTTCCGGCTGTGACAACAAAAAAGCTAGCATGGAAAAGCGTTGTTAGCGAACTGCTTTGGTTTTTAGAGGGCAGCACAGATGAAAGAAGGTTGGCAGAAATACATTTCGGCAAAAAAAGAGACGAGATAGTAGACAAAAAAACTATTTGGACGGCTAACGCAAACAAGCAGGGCGTAGAGCTTGGATATTTAAACAACGAAATACAAAAAGAACTAGGACCTGTTTATGGAAAACAGTGGAGGTCTTGGGGGAGAGATGTTGGCGGAGAAGACCAAATAAGAAAAATCATCTTAGATTTAAAAAACAACCCCAACAGCAGAAGGCATATAGTAAGCGCATGGAATGTAGACAAGATTGATGAAATGGCTTTGCCGCCATGTCACACGCTTTTTCAGTTTCATGTTCAAGACAAAGAGTTAAGCTGTCAACTATATCAAAGAAGTGCAGATATGTTTTTAGGGGCACCTTTTAACATTGCCTCTTATAGTCTTTTGGTTTGTATTTTTTCTGAAATTTTAAACTTAAAACCTGGAGATTTTATTTGGACAGGAGGAGATTGCCATATTTATAACAACCACTTCGAACAAGTAAAAGAACAGATTCAGCGCAAACCCATGCAACCACCAAGCCTGCAAATTCCAAAATTTAATTCAATGGAAGAGGTTTTAAGGTCTACCCCTAAAGACTTCAGGCTGGTTGACTACAGTCCAATGGAAAGCATTAAGGCCCCAATGGCGGTTTAAACATCGTTTCGTATTATTATATAAACACCCAAAAGCGTAATTGATCCACCCAAAAAAACAAACAGACCAATAGGCTCGTTGAACAGAAAGAAGGCTCCTACAGAAGAAATAACAGGTTCCCCAAGAGGTACAGCTGCAATAGTGGTAGCACTAAGCGTTTTAACTAAAAAATAAAAAATATTATGACCAACCATTGTTGGTATGGCTGCAAGAAAAACAAACCACCCAAAGTCCTGATTGTTGAAAGATAATATGTTTACCCCCTGATAAAGAGATATTACAAAAAGACAGGCAGCAGCATATAAAAACAACCAACGAGAATATTCAAACAGGCCCACGCTCTTCCTAACATCCTTTCCAACAAGAAGCACAACCGCCATTGCAATAGAACAAAGAACGGCCAGTAGGTTACCAAGAGAACTCGTGTCGCTAAAACTGCTTTGGCTAATAAGTGTGTATGCACCCAAAAGAGCAAGAGACAGCCCAAAGAAGACCTTAATAGAAAAACTCTTTTTTTGAAACACAATAGAATAAACCTCTGTAAAAACGGGAGCAATGGTCCCAAGTAGAGCAGCTTCAGCTATAGAGGTTAGCTGAACACTTCTAAAAAACAAGGCAAAATGAAAACCAAGAAATATTCCTGCAAGTAAAACCTTTTTATTTGGAACAAAAGTAAGAATAGTTTTGTAAGATATAGTAAAAGCCATAAGGCTTGCGAGAAACATTCTCCAAAAAGCTATTGTTGTTGCAGAGAGCTCGGGTAGAAACCTTACAACCCAAGCTGAAGAGCTAACAGCAAGAAGAGCAATAAATAAAAGTACATATTTATTTTTTAAAAGAAGGCCCATATAAATGAAAATAAACCTTATAGTTATACTAAGCATTATATTTTATACAACAACCCTACTAGGGTCAGGTAAAGAACAAATAGTTAAAAAGGTTGTCGCTTATACCAAAGAACAAAAAACTCCATCTACAGAGTATGTACTTAACACGTTCGAAGACAAGAGGCTTAAGGTGGATGAGGGCGTCCTCACAAGGTTTAACAACAAACCAGAAAAAATTAAAACGTATGAACAGTACAAAAAGATATTTTTTAACAAACAAAGAATTGATGGTGGAGTAAGTTTTTATAAAAAAAACAAAACCCTGCTTTCAAAGGTGGCAAGAGAGTTCGAAATAGATCCAATAGTTTTGGTTGCAATTATTGGCGTTGAAACAAACTATGGTTCAAAAGTTTCAGAGTTTTCAGTAATTAATTCTTTATACACACAGGCAATGAAAATGCCCAAAAGGTCTAGCTGGGCAACCAGAGAGATAGCAGAGCTTTTAATTTTTTGTTCAGAAAACGACATAGACCCTTTTTCTCTTGAAGGCTCTTATGCCGGGGCGTTTGGGTTTGGTCAATTTATACCTTCCAGCTTTAACAGGCTATCAATTGACTATAACAATGATGGGAAAAAAGACCCATTTAGCTGGGAGGATGTCATGGGGAGCGTAGCATTTTACCTTGTAGAAAACGGCTACCCAAAGAACGATTATAATTTTACCTACAAATCAAAAGCCTGGAGAGCCATAAGAACGTATAACAGGTCAGATAAATATGCAAACATCATAATTGACCTAAGAAATGAAATAGCTAGAAATATTTTTTTATCAGATTAGCCAACACCTCTTTAGTGTTGTTGTACGGTGGTAGCATTATCTTAAAAGGAGACAGCGAACTGCTCTTCAAAACAGCTTTTTGATGTGAAAAAGCATCAAAGCCAAACTTGCCGTGATAGCTACCAACACCACTATTGTTTATTCCACCAAAAGGAAGATTGGGGTTCATGTGGTGCAAAACACAGTCATTAATCACCATGCCGCCGCTTGAGGTGTTTTTTAAAACCTTCTTGTGCACAGAAGACTTGTTGCTAAAAAGATAAAGAGCCAACGGCTTTTCGTTGCTGTTTATATATCTAATAGATTCATCAAGGTTTTTAACCTTAATAATGGGCAGAATAGGACCAAAAATTTCTTCCTGCATAATTGGATTATTATAACCCACTCCAGTTAAAATAGCAGGTGAAAAATATAGCCCACTTTTAGAGATCTCTCCTCCACAAACAACCTCTCCTCCACCCGAAACAGCGCCCTCCAAAGCATCCTTAAGCCTGTTGAAGTGGTGTTCGTTGGCAATAGAGCAATAGTCTTTCGTGGCCGCATCCACTCCCTTAGGAAAAAATTGTGCCATATTTTTTTGTAAAGCAGTAACAAGATCGTTGTGTACGGCCTCATCGCAAAGAATATAATCTGGGGCTGTACATGTTTGGCCCGCATTTGCAAACTTGAAAAAAGAAATTTTCCAAGCAGCATCACTTATATTTGCGCTCTTGTCAACAATAACAGGGGACTTACCACCCAGCTCAAGAGTAACGCCGGCGAGGTGTTTTGAAGCCGCCTTCATAACAAGCTTGCCAACCCTTGGGCTACCAGTAAACATAATGTGATTAAAAGGAAGGTCTAGCAGTTTTTCAGCCACGTCTTTTTCTCCTAAAAAAACAGCAACCTCATCTGAAGAAAAGGTTTTCTCAATTAATTTTTTCATAAACTCACCGGAGGCCGGTGTAAGTTCTGACGGCTTAATTATTGCTGTGTTTCCGGAAGAAATTGCAGCAATAAGCGGATTCAAACAAAGCATAATTGGATAATTCCAAGGAGATATTATTAAAATATTTCCTTTTGGCTCGGGCTTAACCCAGCTTTTACTAAAGGATATAGTCAAGGGGCTTGAAACCCTTTTTATTTTCATCCACTTGTGAATGTTTTTTATTGCAAATTTTACCTCAGATTTGACTCCATAAATTTCTGCTAACAAAGCCTCAGTTTTAGATTTTCCAAGGTCGCTTGATAGGGCAGAAAGGACCTCTTCTTCCATTTCTAAAAAGTTTTTAAGAAGAAGTTGTAGCTTTAACCTTCTTTCTTTGGCTGAGCTGTTCCTTAGGCCTAAGCTCCTTGCTTGTTGTGTTTTAAAAATTGCCTCAATGGATTGCATAACAAGAAATATATGAAATTTTATTATACCATGTTATGACGAATAAATTTTTATGTAATTTTTAGCATGATCAAAACAGTAGACATTGCACACGCTAGACAGTCTTCCTCTGAGGCTCTTGTACTTTTGGAGGTCGCAATAAGTACCGCTAAAAAGGATGGTGTAGTGGCTGTTAAAATAATTCATGGTTTAGGGTCAGGAAGCATTGCAGAAAAAGTCAGATCGTGGGCGAAAGAGCAAGAGGGTAGGTTTAGGGCTGTAATTCCTGGAGAAGACTATAATACATTTAATAAAGACGCCGTAAGCATGAGGTCAGAGCTTTCAAACAAGAGCGACAGGGATTTTAACAACAGAAATCCGGGCGTAACAATTTTTTGGCTTTAATTATTAAGGGGTATTTCTTCAAAAACTACCCCAATATTTTTTAGTCTTTTTATAAGAACGTTTCCAAGCCCAATAGATGGGGTTAGAAGACCACCAAACCCCTCACCGCCAGGAAGATCTGCAGGGTTTTCAACGGCTAAACACAAAGCGCTTTCACACGCCATTCTTGACGTCATTTTATAGCCGGGGTCGCCGCTTGATGACATAGAGAAAGCGCGAATATCGTCTTGAGTTTTAACCAAAAACCTACTTTTAAAGAAGCCAGAATCCATTGCTTTTTGTGAAGGACCCTCACCTGGCTTTCTAAAAACCCCCCTTAATAGTTTGCGCAAAGGAGAAATAATAACCAGACCAAGAGCCAGTGTCATAAAAGACACCTTTCTTGCAGCACCCTTTTTTGAATAATATGCACCTTCAGAATAAACAAAATCATCTCCATAATACTTTCCAGTAGTCTTTGATAGTGCTGCCGATCTTCTTACAACCCTGGTGTTTGGTAGAGCCATCACAAAGGGCCCCGTCCACCCACCAAGATGAGGTATTTTGTGAATTTTAATTTTGTCATTTGTATTTCTTTTTTGATTTTCAGAAACAGAGTTTTTTGGGTTTAAAGAAAATTTTCCAAGCCCACCCTTAGCTAGCTTTGCATCCATTGAAGAAAACATGGTTTCCATTGTTCCGCCAGAAGCCTCACCCTTCCAGGCTTGAAAACACTGAATGTTCTTAACTTCTCCGTCAACCTGATTCACAGCATAAAATGACCCAAGGTCAGAGGGGGCAGAATCAAAACCACAAGCGTTAATTATTCTTAACCCATTTTTCTCAGCAGCTTCATGGTGTTTGTCAATCATGTCTTTTATCCAAAAACTTTCTCCCGTTATATCAACATAGTGACATCCATTATTAATACAAGCCTCTAAAAGAATAGAGCCATATTTATGATATGGTCCAGCTGTTGAAAGAACAACTTCAGCGTCCTTACACATTTTATTAAGCGCATCAACGTCAAAGGCCTCCGCAACAATAGCAGGAAAAGGAAGGTTGTTGGTTTTTTTAATCTTCTTTAGTTTTTCTGCACTTCTTCCAGCAATTGCTATTGAAATGTCAGAGTATCTTTCAGACATAAACCTTGCACAAAGCTCGCCAGTGAACCCGGTAGCACCAAAAATAACTATTTTATATTTTCTACTCATATTTCAACTTGTGCCGCAGCAAGACGTGCAATAGGTACACGATAAGGAGAACAGCTGACATAATCAAGGCCCAATATTTTACAAAACTCTATACTTTTCGGCTCACCGCCGTGTTCTCCACATATACCAATAGAGATATTATTTTTAACAGCTCTTGCATCTTTTACTGCCATCTTCATAAGCCTGCCGACGCCTTTACGATCAATTTCTTCAAAAGGGTCTACCAACAAAATCTCCTCATTGAAATAGTGCGGAAAGAAGGTGCCCGTATCATCTCTACTAAAACCAAAGGTGGTTTGCGTAAGATCATTTGTGCCAAAACTAAAAAAGTCAGCCTCTTTAGCAACGTCTTCAGCAACAAGGCAAGCTCGTGGAACTTCAATCATTGTTCCGATTTTTAAATTAATTTTTAAACCACTTTTGCCAATAATTTCATTTTTTGCTTCAAGAACTATATTCTTTTGATTTAAAAACTCTTTTAAGTTCGAAACCAGTGGTATCATCAGCTCTACTTTAGGGTTTTTTCCTTCTTTTTTTAGCCTTACAGCAGCACCAATTATTGCGTGCGCCTGCATAGAGGTTACCTCTGGATAAGAAACGCCAAGCCTGCAGCCCCTATGACCCAACATAGGGTTTGCTTCCTTCAAAGACTCAACCCTTTCTTCAACCAGCTTTAAAGATAGGCCCATATCGTTAGCCAAGTTTTTCATTTCTTTGCGTTGAATATTAATAAACTCATGAAGTGGCGGGTCTAAAAGACGCACCGTTACTGGCAAACCGTCCATTTTTTTAAATATTTTATAAAAATCTTTTGTTTGAAAAGGGAGAAGGTTTTTTAGGTAGGAAGTACGACTCTCTTTATCTTGTGCTAAGATCATTTTTCTAAACTCATGAACTCTTTTTTCATCGAAAAACATATGTTCGGTTCTACAAAGACCAACGCCTTCCGCGCCAAACTCAAGCGCCCTTTCACAGTCTTCAGGGGTGTCTGCATTTGTTCTAATTTTTAATTTTCTTATTTTGTCTGCCCACGACAATAACTGGCTAAGTGGACCAACGTTGTCCAGCGGATTTTGAAATAACCTCAACCCTCCAATGTAAATATCTCCAGAGGACCCATTGAGCGTTATTTGGTCACCCTCTTTTATTTTTTTGTCAGCTATTTTTGCAAACTTATGGCTTTTATCAATAGTTAGGTCTTGGCATCCGACAATACAGCTTTTACCCCAACCTCTAGCAACTAAAGCTGCGTGGCTAGTTAGACCGCCTCTTGAGGTCAAAATTCCTTCAGAATAATGCATTCCATGGATGTCTTCCGGCGATGTTTCTTCTCGAATCAATATGACTTTTTTACCCTTTTTGCCAAGAGCCTCAGCTTTTTCAGCGGTAAAAACCGCTGACCCACAAGATGCACCAGGACCTGCAGGAAGACCAGAAGAAACCGGCGTGTTGTTATTTAAGTCTTCAGCTACTATATTTTTTAGGAGGCTTTCATAAATTTGGACTGGACGAACCCTACCCACAGCCACCTCTTTAGTTATAAGCTTTTCTTTTACCATGTCAGTTGCAATTTTTATAGCAGCGACACCAGTTCTTTTACCTCTTCTTGTTTGAAGCATCCACAGTTTATTTTCCTGGATGGTGAATTCAATGTCTTGCATGTCGTCAAAATGGTTTTCCAATCTTTTTCTTACATCTTTTAAATCTTCAAAGGCTTTTGGCAATACAACAGACAAAGATTTATTACTGTTTTTTTCATCAATTATAGGGTGCGGCGTTCTGACACCCGCAACAACATCCTCACCTTGAGCATTTGGTAACCACTCTCCAAAAAAATTGTTTTCTCCAGTAGAGGGATTTCTTGTAAAGGCAACGCCTGTACCAGAATCTTTTCCAAAGTTTCCAAAAACCATTGCTTGAACATTTACAGCCGTTCCCATGGAAGAAGAAATTTTTTCAAAACCCCTATATTCTTTTGCTCTTTTTCCGTTCCAGCTTTCAAAGACAGCGGCAACAGCTCCATAAAGCTGTTCGTAGTGATCGTCGGGAAAAGGAACACCAAATTCTTTTTTTACTATTTTTAAATATTTTTCAGACAACACCTTCCAGTCTTTAGCTTTCATGTTAGAGTCGTTTTTATAGCCATTAACTTTTTTAATTGAATCAAGCTCTTTTTCCATAAGCTCTCTGATTGGGCGCGATGATTTGTTTAGCTTTAGCGCCTTCTCCATAACCACATCTGCATACATCATAATCAATCTTCGATAACTGTCATAAACAAAACACTCGTTTCCACTGGCATCAATCATAAAGGGTATTGTTTTAGATGTAAGCCCTATGTTCAATATTGTTTCCATCATTCCTGGCATAGACACTGGAGCACCAGATCTAACAGAAAGAAGTAGGGGGTTTGATCCGCCAAATGTTCTTTCAATAATACCTTCCGTTTTGGTTATGTTTTTTTTGATGTTTTTCTTTAGGGAGGCTGACAGTGATTTGGTTTTTAAGTAATCAGAACAAAGGCTTGTAGCCAGGGTAAAGCCTGGAGGAACAGGAAGACCAAGCTTACACATTTCTGCGATATTCGCCCCCTTACCACCAAGGATATCAACCATGCTTTGATCCCCGTCAGTTTGAAGTTGCGAGAAAAAATATATTTTTTGTTTATTGTTCATTATGAATACATTTTA
>CENX01213241.1_pt1 | contig 12484 bp, 11 predicted proteins | sample 361321 | NCBI WGS metagenome assembly CENX01 (sample SAMEA2619678, study PRJEB7988) | marine metagenome | isolation source: saline water (ENVO:00002010), including | reverse complement strand
CAGGTATTCAAATTTTGAAGTTGCTATGGAATTTTTCAAGATTTCAACCAAGTCCTTTTGAGATTTTGATTTAAACAAATCTGCATTATAAAGTGACTGTTGATCGATATTAATTGATGCATCAGATTTTATATCAGTTAACTTATTTGATTTCTTGAAATCTCTTTTTCTGTTTTCAATTTTTTCTAATTCTAAGCTTAGAAATTCAGCTCTACTATCAACAAACTCAATGGTCCTTTTGTATTCTAGCCTTCTATCCTCAATACCATCTTGATCAAATTCATAAATAAGTCTATCTAAATATGTAATAGCAATATCTTTATCATTTTTAAAATAATTTAAATTTAATTGATCACTATCAGTTCCTGAGACAGAAACATCAAAGTTTTTTAGGACCTCATAAATTGTTTTTTTCAATGGATCAAAAACGATTGTTTTATTAAATTTAGGTGATGATTTATTAATAGTTATTTCAAATGGAAGATCGTGGTTCTTATTGTTTGTAGAAAGGTTTTCAAATTGGTAAGATTTAACAAGATCATCGTCTTTATATTTACTAATCTTTAAAATTCCATTATTATTTTCTAATATATAATGTTGGCTTTTTACAATTGTGTCAGTATCTATTTTAAAATCTATCGTAAATTCGTCAAACCAATTGTAAATATAATTTTCACTTGTTTTTATGTTGCCTGTAGTGAAATATCTAACATTAGATTTCAAATGTTTAACTGTCTTTTCGTGAAGGGAATAAGACTTTAAAACCCCAATCTCATTTTCTAAATTTATCATTGATCTATTAAAAATAGTCATTGAAGTTGGCAAAGACATTTCTGAGTCTTGGGCTTTATCAATAATTTCAATTCGAGATGTTGCTAAAAAAGTATATTCAGCATATCGAAGAAAAATAAATGTAGCTGACACAAAAACTATAACGGATATAAGAAAGTAAGGCCAAAATACTAGATATCTTGAGATAATTAAAAGCCAATTTGTCTTTACCTCCTCATCATACTTACTTTTATTTTCTTGTATGCTCATTGTTATATTAATTATTGATTACAATAATTGAAGATAATATAAACGATAATAAACTTAACAAAGTTCCTGAATTACCAATTATACCTGCGTTTTTTATTCTATTTGTGTTAGGGTTAACAATTATAACATCACCAGGAATAATTTGAAAATACTTAGAATCAAATATTTTAGTATTTGTAAGATTAATGATTGATATTTTTTTACTTTCATTTTCCTCTCTAATAATTTTAATATCATTTCTTTTTCCATTTATTGTTAAACCTCCAGCGATACCAATGGCTTCAAAAATATTTAAATTATTTTTTAAAAAATCATATTTTCCCGGGATATTAACTTCTCCTATAATAGTGAACGAACCATTTATCAATTTAACATCCAACAAAGGATTATTATAAATTCCACTGTCAAGTAACTTTTTAGATAATGTTTCACTTACTTGATCGATTGTCAAACCTTTTACATAAACTTTACCTAGTGGCGGGTAGGTTATTTCACCATTGACATCAACCATATAACCATAGTATTCTAACATCTCTTTGGTAGTAATGTTTGAAGGTAAACTTAAATTAATTTCAGATAAAACTTCAATATCATCATTGACAGATGTAATCTTCAAAATATCATCAACTTTAACTTCATAATATTCATAAACATTATTGTATACATTTGAGCTATTAACATCTTGCAATAAAACAATGTTCTTTTTTGATGAACAAGAACAAAAAATAAAGACTAATATGATAGAAATAAGAAATATATGTTTATTTCTCATAATTTTAATTTTGGCCGAAATTAGTGAATTTTATTTATAATTTTAAAATGAATTGAATTTATGATTAAAAAATTATTGAGGCCAAAATTTTTAGTTGAGGAAGATTTTATATTTGACTTAATTTTTGAAAATGAGATTGAGACAAACAAAATTTTTGACAAGATTGACTATTTAATACTCACTAAAATTGCCAGCTCAAACCTATTTATTCCATCTTTATATTCATTAATGAAACAAAGAAAAATTTTAAACTATGTTCCTAAAGATTTTAAGAACTATATCAAAAGTATTTTTAGTCAAAATAAAAAAAGGAATCGCATTTTACTAAATGAAATAAAGTTTTTAGCAGAAATATTTACAAATAATGAGATAGAGCATGTGTTTATTAAAGGCTCTGCAAATTTAATCTCTAATATATATAGTAATTATGGTGAGAGAATGATAGGTGATATCGATTTTTTAATTAATGAGAAAGATATTTTAAAGACATTGAAATTATTAAATTTAAATGGATATTTTTCAAAATATCCGGAAGTCTCTGCTGACAGTTTTAGACATTTACCAAGAATGAATAATAAAGGGAAATGTTTTGCAGTCGAGCCACACGTTAATATAGTTAATGACAATTATGAATTAATTAACTCTGTTAGCATATTGAAAAATAAAATTGAAATTAATGATATTTATATCCCAAAAATGGAAGATAATTTTTACATAAATATCTATAATATTATGATAAATGATAGATCCAAATATACTTTGAACTACAACTACAGAAACATTTATGATTATTCATTAATTGATAAAAAAATTGATTCAAGTATTATCTTTAATTCTGAAATAATATCATCATATTTTAAAATTTTTGCAGAACTTAAAATAGCTAGAAAATATAACGAAAACTTAAGACTAAACTTTATAAACAAATTAAGATTTTTACTTAAAAGGAAATACTTGTCATTCAGAAAAATAGATAATTTTCTATGTAAGATTTTTTTAAAATTTAAGAAAGCATCTACTTAATATTTACTCTGAATAGAAAAGAATTTCATCACTTTCTTTATTAATAAACTCCTTATCAAGTGTTCTATTTATGCCTTGAATTAATGAATATTTGGGAGTGAATTCGCACAACATTTTTGACGAGTCAAACTGTGTGGTAGCAGTGAACTTTTTAACTCTTACTGCAGAAATTTCATTTTTAGAAATCTTAAGAAATTTTAGAAGCTGGAAAATATAAGCACCAATTATACCTAAAGCATAAGGTATTCTAATTTTTATTAGATTAAATCTCATTTTTTTCTCAACAATTTTTACTAAATCGTTCATTGTTAAATCAGGCTTATCTGAATAATTGTATATGAAAAGTCCATTTTTTTTCCTGTACCTAAGAAAATTAATAAAACTAACTACATTTTTTACATAGGCCATAGATTTTTTATTATTTCCTGTTCCGATCATAACAAATTTTTTAGAATTGATCTGGGCAAATAAATTAAATACATTTCCTCTGTTTCTTTCGCCAAAAATCACAGTTGGTCTAATGATAATAGCTGTTTTATTTTTTGGCTTTTCATTGTACCATCTCCTTACAAGATTTTCTGCCATACTTTTACTTTTTCCATAATGATTAAATGGATCCAGTTTATCACTCTCATTAGGGTTTTTTTTATTTAAGCCATAAACAGCAACAGAGCTAGTAAAAATTATTTTTTTAATATTGTAATAGTCCATAATTTCTAATACATTTTTTGTTCCTTCAACATTTACATCGTAGTATAGAGATTTTGGATTAACATTATCTTTGTGCTCAGCTGCTAGAAGTATAACACAACTTATATTTTTGAAAGCTTCTTTCAATTTTTGTTTATTTAAAACATTTCCAATAGTTGTAATTTGTGGGTAGAAAGGACTTTGATTCTTATCAAAATTAATTGTATAATCTAAATTTGATTCTTTTAATAAAAAAGATCCTACAAATCCTGAACCCCCAACAATTGCAGTATACTCATGATTCATTTCTTAGTATTTGTTTATAAATTAATTTTAAAATTATCTTTCCAAAAAGTCTAGGAAAAGCTCTAATAAAGATATTGATTATAAATTGTGGAAAGCTAGAAATACCCTCACTAAGTATTAACTTTTGGAACTTTATCTCACTAATAAATAGCTTATAACCACCTCTCCTTGAGATCATATTGTTTCCTATTCTTGCATATAATAATGATAGATTTTGATTCAAGATGATTTTATTATTTTTTAATAATCTTAACCAAAGATAATAATCTTCATATCCATTAATATGCTTATATCCCCCAACTTTCAAAACTTCAGATTTTTTAAAAACAGCGCACATATGATTTATTGGATTTCTCATTTGAGAAAAATCTAAAATATTTTTGTAACTAAGGGGTACTTTTCTTATTCTTTTTAAATCACCTGGAGTTTTTTTGAACTCTATAATATTACACGAAAAAGCGACTACGTTAGGATTCTGTTTTATGAATTTTATCTGCTCATAAAACCTATTAAAATTAGAAATATCGTCTGAATCCATTCGAAAAATCCACTCATTAGAGCAGTACTTAAGCCCCTTATTTAATGATTTACCTAAACCTAAATTAAACTTATTTTTTACAGATATAATATTAGATTTTTTTTTGAATGATTCTACAACATCACTTAACTCATTACTAAGAACACCATCCTCTACAATAACTATTTCGTCCGGTTTAGTTTTTTGATTTATGATTATGCTCTCCAGAGCTTTTTTTAAAAACTTATGATTTTCTAAATTGTAGACTGACATCAATACACTAAACTTCATTTCTAAATATTTGAGATCTTAAAACAGATTTATATGAATAATTTTTTAAGTATAAATCACTTATTGACTTGTGTATTATTTTTGTGTTTTTAAGAACAAAATTAAAATCGTCTAAATTAATCAAGTATTTATTTGAATTAACTAATAGACAAATATTTCGATAGTCGTAATTGAAACTTTCTTTTTGAAAAATTGGTATGCAATTGTGCCTAAATCCATTAACTAATACTCCACTTTGGGTTGTTCTCCTATATGCATTCCACAAAAAAAGAGTCCTTGAATAATAAGAATCCATATCTTTCTCTTTAATTGATCGGGAATGGATAATTTGAGTATTGATACTTAGTGATTCCAATCTGTCTAAATATACTTTATCAATCCTACTTGATGTTGCAATTAATAACTTAAAATTATATTTAAATAAGAGAGATTCATTGTTCATAATCATTTTAATAAACGAATCAAAAGCGTGATCTTTACTAATTGTTCCAATATATGAAACAAGTTTTTCTTTTTTTGTAAAATCAATGCGATCAGGATAAATTAGAGGGAATTTTACAAATTTTATTTTTTTAAAAAACAATTTAGATTTGGTATAATTTTTAATTGCTGAATCACTTGGTAAAAAAACAATATTGCAAAAATAACAAGTAAAATAACTGTATAAACTTTTTAAGAAAAATTGAGTTATCCAAAAAAAACTATTTCCAGATTCTCTGTATAGAGTATATGATTCAAAAGGCTCGTGAAACCAATAATATGTTTTTTTATTAAATATCCATCTTATTAATGAATAGAATAGCATTTCTTTAAAAGGGAAAATCAAAAATAAATCATCACTTTTCATGAAAGAAACATGTTTATAAAATTTTGGAGGATAAAACTCTTTATTTAAAATATAATTTACATTAAACCCTCTAGTAATAAAAAATTCTGTAAATGCATTTATATGTGCACCATAATTAAATTTTTTTCCAAGAGCTGCAATTGTAATTGACCTTTTAATTTTTGTTTTTTTCAAGATAGCTTCCTCTTGTTGATTATTATAAATGATGAAACAGAATTTGGTAAAAAGTATATGAGTTTCAACAAAAGTCTTGCAAACTGAATCCTTAAAGAAATTAATAAATTAATTTTCTCTCTGTTTTTTAAAAGTATTTTCTTTTCTCTATTCATATTATTTAAGTTCATTATAAAAGTATCCACTTTTCCCTTTATTACGGCATTTACTAGCTTAACCTTACTGGAATAAACACAAAAGTGTTTTGAGTCAAATGATACTCTTGTGTTGGCAAAATATTCAAATTGCCAAGCAGATTCCCCTGGATTTAGTAAATTAAGCGCACTTGTAAGCTTCCAAAAAGTAAATGTGAAAACACATAAATATGGTGTTGATATATTAAATTTTCCATAAAATTTATTGTAATAGGGGGGGGTATTATGAGAATAAAATTTTAACGAATCATGATTTTCAGTGATGGCCATATTTTCTAATTCAAATACTTTATTATTATTGATTTTTTTAATGAATAAATCATCAAATGTAAATAATGCGTAATCATACTTCATTTTGATGAGTCTTTTAATTGCAACTATTAAAGAACTAGACCAATTTAAATTTCCAGTCTTAATTGTTTTTGTTTTATAATCACTAAATTCTTTAAACTCAGTAACTAAGACAGGAAAATGTGTTTCTAAAATTCCAGACTCTGAAATATTTTTAAATATTAAAGGCCATAAGTCAGAATATGAATCGGTACTTAAAATAACAATAGGAATTTTTTTTCTTACCATCTTTAATGTTTAAAACCACTTAATAGCATGAATGAGTTTGTTCACTAGATGTAAAAAATCAGATCTCAACTCACGCTTTCTTTTGATAAAATAATCTGAATACTTCTCTTTACTATCGAATACAATTTTTGCATTAATTTTTTTTAACCTAGCTGTTTCATCTGAAATGCAGTAAATATAATTTAAAAAGGAAATTTTATCTGAGTTAAGGAAACAATATTTATTGAGGTAAGATTCATCATGAAATATAGGTAAGATCCCATTTTCCATGTCTTCAAATACCCAATCTTTAATAGTGTGACACAAATTTATAAATGGTATGACTTTACCTCCAAAAATACCACCAGCAACATATTTATAATCGTGGCTTAACCTAGGTATATAGGCTTTACTTTTTTTATTTCTCTCGTAAGGGAATAAGCAAGGAAATCTTTTATATCTTTCGTGACCAAGCCCTGTAAACAAAATTAAATCAGATTTTGGAATTTCCTCAAATATAATTTTGCTTTTAAACACAGTATTGGCATTAAAAAAAAATATAAAATCAAATTTTTTTAATTGATTTTCAATTTCTAGAAAGAAATGATATCTCATCAAGCTATCATTTGGAAATCCTGCTGGCTTTTTAAACAAACAGGTGATATTATTCTTTTTATATTTTTTTTCAGTCCATATAAAGTAATGCTTTTTAAAATTTTCAAGAAAATTATTTTCACAACTTTGATAGAAATTTTTAAAAAAAATATTATATCTACCTGTACATATATAAACTACACCTATTTTCATTTTTTAGATTTGTTTACAATTAATAAAAAAGCAATTAGAATCCAAAAAGCGACAAAATTAATTACATAAATTGACTGTGAATTTATAAATATATACACAAGAAAGGTTCTCTCAATTGGATCTTTGAAATACTTATACAAAACAAAAAAAAGTTTTAAATAAGCAAATAACGCCAAAAACCCAAATTCAAATAATACACCAATCGTTGAGTTATGAACTCTTGAAATATTGTTGTTATATTGAATAAATTCCCTTTGAATCCTGCTAAAATTATTTGGTCCTGTTCCTACAATTAAATATTCTGGGTTACTAATTAACAACTTTATTGCTGAATTTAACTCAATTAATCTTGAATCTTGAGCCCCTCTGTCCGAAAGTCTCTGATTTGAAAACCTATTAATCACATTTTCAGAAAATTCAAAGTATATTATAGATAAATATGTAGTAAATGAAATAAATAGAACAAGAAAGAACTTGTAGGATTTACTTTTTTTACTTTTGATTATATAATAAATCAAAGCAAAAACTAATGATATTATACCACCCCTTGATTGCGTGGTGAACATTAAATAAACTAATAATAATAATAATGTATAAATTAAAATTTTTGTAGGAAAATTATTTTTGAAGTTAATGCAAAAAACTAGCAGATAAATATAAATTGAATAAATAAAAAACAAATAATTAGGATCACTGTACAAGTAATTATTTCTTAGTTGTTCACCTAAAAAAACACTTGATAAATGAAATATGCTGAAAAAAAGGATTGTTAAGAGAATAAAATTTTTTTTTGATTTTATATTTTTAATACTCATTATATCATAGAAAACAAAAAAATACATAACAAACTTAAGTGATGGCTCAATTTGGATATCACCAAGACTTATGTTTGAAAATAATGATATAAAATGTGTTACAAGTAATATCAAGACTATCAAATTGATTGATCTATTGATTTTAATATTAACTGTATTTGTAGATAATATAAATCTTGACAAACTTGAAATCATCAAAATAAATGCAAAAACAATAATCACGTTTTCAAATGAATTGCTGTAATCAGAAATTGAAAGGATAAAAACAAAGAGAATTCTTAAATAATCCATAAGAAAATTAGTAATAAAGAAATACAATATAAACTAATATATATTCTTATCGATCTTTTCATATACAGTAAATAAGATGATATTAATGTGCAAATAAAGAATGATAAAGACATATATAATACAAAGTTTACTGGCTCTTCTGTGATAAGGAAAATTAATAATGAAAGTAATAATCCAATTATTTCAACTGACAAGTATTTTTTATGATTTTCATGTTGAAGATAAATTGAATTTAAATTCAAAATTGGCCATAAAGAACCCAAAAAACACACATACAAAATAATAAAACCATATTCAATAGTATTATCTGGTGATCCAAATAGGAGAATTATTAAATCTCTAAAAATAAATATCCCTATCATTATTATTAAAGCAATTAAGGAAGCAAGTGCTGTCGAACTGAGCATCAAATTATTTCGTTTATTATATTCTTTTAATGATGAAAGTGATGAAAAGATGACCCTATGTACTGAGTGATTGATATTTCCAACAGAAAACTCTTTTATTTTATTAAATAGGGCATAAATTCCAGCAACTTGATAATCAATTAAATTTGGTAACGCAAATGCTACTATATTAACTCCAACGGAATTAATAATTTGTCCCAAAATTACAGAGATATTAAAATCTAAATTATCAATGATATTTTTGAATGATATTTTTGATAAGCTTAGATTAAACCTAAAAAAAATAAGCAATAATAAAGATCTTAGAAATGACAATAGAATGAAATAATACATGCTCTCTCTATAATTAATATTTCCAGTCTGTACATAATAAATGTAAAATAAAATTAAAGATGATAATATTGCTATAGAATTTAACTTTAGTAACTTTTTGTACTTTCCAGTTTTAGTCATGACGGCAACGGGAACGATTGATAGAGAATTGAAAATTATAGTCAGTGTATAGAGTTTCAGCCAATATGTTAATGATTGGTCATCATAATATGAGGCAAAGTTCTCAGCAAATAAAAAAATTATAGATATTAATGTTAGTCCAATAAAAAAATTAACTATAAATATCCCCGAATAGTCTTTAGAATTTAGATTATTTAGCTTTAGAATAAGTTGAGTAAATCCACCATCACTAATTGTTAATGCTACGCCAGTAATTAAGCTGAAAGATCCTATAAAGCCTAAGGACTCAAATCCCAATAATTTAATCAAGAAAATTGATGCTATGAAGTTTAAGATACTTACCGAAAATTTCTCTATAAAACTAATTACAATTTCTTTTGATATTCTTGAATCAAAAATTTGAGAAAACATGATGTTATTAATATTATTTAATTAATAAACTGAATGATAAATCCTTAATTTATTTTTTTATGCTTTCAAGATACCAATTATAAGTATTTTTAATTCCATCTTCTAAAGAAATCTTGGGGTACCAGCCCAAATTATTAATTTTTGATGAATCTAGAAGTTTTTTTGGTGTACCATCTGGCTTTGATTTATTAAATACGATTTCGCCCTCATAATTAACTATTGATTTTACGAGATGTGCCAAATCTCCTATACTAATATCCTTGCCATAACCAACATTATACAAACCTTCAAAATAATTATTATTTAAAAAATATAAGATTGCCTTAGCTAAATCATCGACATGTAAAAACTCTCTCATTGGCATACCACTACCCCAAACCTCGACATGACCGGAATTAGTTGACTTTGCTTCATGAAATTTTCTTATGAGAGCAGGAACAACATGTGAGGTTTCTAAATCAAAATTGTCATTAGGCCCATATAAATTAGTTGGCATTAATGAGACATAATCCCTGCCGTACTGTTTTCTTAGAGCATTAATTAGCATGACACCAGAAATTTTAGCAATTGCGTACCATTGGTTAGTTTGCTCCAATTTATCAGATAACAAATATTCTTCTTTGATTGGTTGTATGGATAGTTTTGGATATATGCAAGAGCTCCCTAAAAATATAAACTTAGGTATATTGAGTTGATGTGCTGCTTTTATTAAATTATTCTGAATTAACATATTATCCATTAAAAATTCATAAGGATTTGAGTCATTAGCTAAAATTCCACCTACTTTTGCAGCAGCATTTATAATTACTTTCGGTTTTTCTTTAGCCAAAAAATGGTATATTTTTTTATCGTCTCTCAAATCAAGTTCTTGAAAGGACTTGGTTATTATGTTATCAAACCCCGCAGATTTTAAAACTCTAAAGCATGATGATCCAACCATACCATGATGGCCTGCAACATATATTTTAGTATTTCTAGTTTCCAATGTAGATTTATTTAGGAGTCAAAACCGCCTTGAGATAAATATTTTGATTTCTTTACTTCCATTAAATCATTTTCCATCATTTCTGCAACGAGATTTTCAACAGAAATTTCGGGTTGCCAGCCTAATTCTTTTTTAGCTTTTGAAGAATCTCCAACAAGTAAATCAACTTCCGTAGGTCTGTAATATCTTGAATCTATTTCAAAAACTAGTTTTCCTTCATCAATTAAATATTCATTCTTATTACACTTTTTAACATATCCTTTTTCATTTATTCCAATTCCCCTAAATTCCAATTCTATCCCCACATAATTGAAACACATTGTTAAAAATTCTCGTACAGACGTGGTTTTACCGGTGGATATAACCCAATCATCGGGTTTTTTAGCTTGTAATATCATCCACATCATTCTAACATAGTCTTTCGCATGTCCCCAATCTCTCTTTGAATCAAGATTTCCTAGATAAAACTTATCCTTTATTCCATTTGATATTTTCGCAACAGCTCGAGTTATTTTTCTTGTCACAAAAGTTTCTCCCCTAAGCGGTGACTCATGATTGAATAAAATTCCGTTACAAGCAAAAATATTATAAGCCTCACGATAATTTTTTGTTATCCAAAATGCATACAATTTGGCCACACCATATGGTGATCTCGGATAGAATGGTGTTTTTTCATTTTGAGGGATTTCAAAGACTTTCCCATATAATTCTGATGTTGAAGCTTGATAAATTTTAGTTTTATTCTCTAATCCTAAAATTCTAATTGATTCTAATATTCTTAGTGTACCAAGTCCATCTGTGTCACCAACATACTCAGGCAATTCAAATGAAACTTTTACATGACTCATTGCAGCTAGGTTATATATTTCGTCAGGTTGAACCTTTTTTATGATTCTAGTCAAATTTGTACTATCCGTTAAATCACCATAATGTAAAATAAAATTTTTGTTATCAACATGAGGATCCTGATATATGTGATCAATTCTACCAGTATTTATTAGAGAACTTCTTCTCTTCAATCCATGGACTACATAACCCTTTTCTAATAAAAATTCACTTAAATAAGCTCCATCCTGTCCAGTGACACCTGTGATTAATGCAATTTTTTTCATTTGTAATTGTATTGTAAATTCATTTTTGCCAATCTTTATGTTTTCTGACTTCAAGATTAGTGTTCCAGCCACCAATGATGGTATTTAAATTAACTCCCAATTTTTTTGAAAAATCTATTAATGCATTAACATCTTTTGGGAAACATTTTCCACCATAACCTAATTCACCATCAGGACCAGGTACATGCAAATGACTATCTCCAACTCTTCCATCGGAAACAAATCCGTTCAAGGCTGTATCCCAATCAGTACCAATTTTATCTGAAATTTGTTTGAATTCGTTCATAATAGAAACTTTAGTAGCAAAAAAAGTATTATTCATATATTTTATTAGTTCTGATGTTGTTGAATCAGTTTCTATTATATTTTTATTTTTAAATCTTAATTCATAAACTTTTCTTACAAGATTTGTTAATCTCTTTTCACCTCCCAAAATAATCCTATTTTGTGTCATCATATCGATTTTAGATGTTCTTTCAGTTAAAAATTCTGGTGAAAAGATTATTTTAATTTTTCTGTAGATCTTATTTAACTTTTTAGTAGTTCCAGGTAGAATAGTTGACTTTAAAATATATATAGGTTTTTCATTTGAGTATTTAAAAACTTCCTCAACATATTCTAAATTTTGTTTTCCATCATAATACATTGGAGTTGGTACACATACAAAAACGAAGTCTGAATCATGAGTTTGGTTTAAAGTGTGAGTAGATTTTAGTGGATCAATGTCATACAATCTAATTTCTGCTACAGGTGAGAATGCAAAGGCTTGTGCTTCTCCTACAAATCCATT
>CENX01188640.1_pt1 | contig 12500 bp, 11 predicted proteins | sample 361321 | NCBI WGS metagenome assembly CENX01 (sample SAMEA2619678, study PRJEB7988) | marine metagenome | isolation source: saline water (ENVO:00002010), including | reverse complement strand
CATTAGTATTAAATGGTGGTAATGCTGATCAATTTATAGTTCTTGCAACCCATGAAAATTCTCCTGCCTTGGTTCTTGTTGATGCCGATGTGAAGGGTTTATCTGTTCAAAGTTTTAAAACATTAGATGGACAGACATGTGGTGAATTAACCTTTGAAAATGTTTCACTAAGCTCTGAATCAATCTTGGCATTGGGCGATGAAGCTGAATCATTGTTTAATAGGATGGTAGATATTTCTATCTTGTGCATAAGTGCAGAAGCAGTAGGAGCTATGACATCCTCCTATATGAAGACAGTTCAATATACAAAAGAGCGTGAGCAATTTGCGCAACCCATAAGTAATTTTCAGGTTTTGCAGCATCGTATGGTTGATATGTTCATTGAAACTGAGCTAACTAAATCTTTGTTGATTAAGGCTACGCTGCAACTTGACTCGGATGACCCTGAGACAGGAAACACTATATCAGCGCTAAAAGTTCAAGTGGGTAAAGCAGGAAGATTAGTGGGTCAACATGCAGTTCAATTGCATGGTGGAATGGGTGTAAGCAATGAAATGTCCATTGGACACTACTTAAAAAGATTTACTGCCATTGATTCAATGTTTGGTAATACTCAACATCATATTAATAAATATCAAGCTAAATAATTAATGACTGATCTTACTAAAAATCCTGATTTACGTTCTCGAGAAAAAATCGATGACTACTTTGGTGATTGGAAGTGGAGAGAAGGCTTGGCTGAACTTATGGTTCCTATTGTAGGAAGACTTTATCGTCATGGAGTTCATATTATGATCTATGGACAATCCCTCGTTAATAAATCTCCTATAGACATCATGCATGCTCATAGATTTGTTAGGCAGATTGAGGAGAATGAATTAAGTGAACTAGAGACATATCCTCTTTTGGAAAGACTGAGTAAAATGGATTTACCTGATTGTGAAGTGGATATAGGTGAACTTGCAATGAGGTGTTCCTTTTTTCAAGATCTTCAAAATAATCCCGATTCAATAGATGCTTACTTACAAGAACAAATAAGCTTAGATGTAAATGAAGCAAGAAGACCAGACCATCCCCAGGATATTGTTCTTTATGGATTTGGCAGAATTGGAAGACTGATGGCAAGAATGCTTGCACAAACTACAGGTCCTGGAAATTATTTTCGTCTAAAAGGAGTCGTTGTTAGAAAAACTGGTGACGACGATTTAATAAAGCGTGCAAGTTTATTAAGAAATGATTCTGTTCATGGAAGATTTGATGGAACTATTAGAGTTGATTTTGAAAATGAGCTTTTAGTTATTAACGGTAATCCAGTTAAATTTATTTATGCAAACTCGCCTGTGGATATTAATTATTCTGATCTAAATATTAATTCCCCAATTGTGATTGATAATACTGGAATATGGCGTGATGAAGAGGCTTTATCTCAGCATCTAACTAGCGGAGCATCAAAAGTCATTCTAACTGCTCCAGCTAAGGGAGATATTAGAAACATAGTCTTTGGAGTAAATGATGTAGCTTTACAAAAAGCAGATCAAATTATTTCAGCTGCTTCTTGTACAACTAATGCCATAGTGCCAGTTCTTAAACTAATCAGCGACAATTATGGTATATCAAATGGGCATATCGAAACTGTTCATTCTTATACGAATGATCAAAATTTAATTGATAATTTTCATAAAGGTGATCGAAGAGGTAGGAGTGCACCCTTGAATATGGTGATTACTTCAACAGGTGCTGTGAAAGCTGTTTCAAAAGCAATTCCAGAACTCAAAGATAAGTTAACTGGGAATGCGATTAGAGTTCCTACCCCTAATGTCAGTTTAGCTGTGCTGGTTTTAAACTTAGAAAATTCAGTTGATAGAGATGAATTGAATGAGTTTTTAAAAAAATCTGCTTTTGCAAGCAAATATAGAGAAATCATTGGTTACACTAATTCACCAGAGGCTGTATCTACTGACTTTTACTCAAGTCCTTATGCCACAATAATTGACTCTCAAGCCACCATAGCAGATGGTAAGCAAATTACTTTATATTGCTGGTATGACAACGAATATGGCTATACCAAGCAAGTCCTCAATCTTACCAAGAAAGTTGCTTCAATAGACCTTCAAAGATTTCCTAAAGCAATTGAAGATTCGGTATAGAAACAGCTGATATTTCCATTTATAATTCATCCATCTTTTACTGAAGGGTGTTGTGATTAAAACCAAAAAAGGCCTTAACTTACCAATTTCTGGAATTCCATCTTTGGATGTAGATTTCTCTACCGCGATCAATACTATAGCCATATTGGGATCAGATTATGTTGGTCTCAAACCTACCATGTTGGTTGAGGAGGGTGATACAGTCTATTCAGGCCAAAAATTATTTGAAAATAAAAAGAATCCCGGCACTTATGTAACATCCCCATCATCAGGTGTTGTTAAATCAATTAATAGAGGTGACAAAAGAAGATTCCTATCTCTTATTATTGATATAGACCATTCTTTAGATTCATCAATATTCGAGCTTCAAAAATATTCAAGCCCGATTGAATTTTTAGTTGATAGTGGAGCTTTGGCATATTTTCGTACTAGACCATATAACAGAATGCCCAAACCAAACGAATTCCCTTCGGCTATTTTTGTTAATGCCTGTGATACAAATCCTCTTTCTGTTGATCCGCATGAATTGATCAAGCTTGACCAGAACCTTTTTAATAAAGGTCTTGAATTCATTCAGTCTCTCGACAGTGATATTAAAACTTTTTGTTCTTATCAAAACAAAGATTTTGATCAATCCATAGAGGGGGTTAGTTACAATCAATTTGAAGGACCACACCCGGCTGGATTGGTTGGAACTCATATCCATTTCCTATATCCAGTAGGTCAAAATAGGACAGTATGGAACATCTCATGGCAAGAAGTCATTTCATTGGGATATCTACTTAAAAATAATAAGCTACGTTCAGAGAAATATGTTTCTATTGGTGGACCCAATACTCATGATCCAAAAATATTAAAAGTGAAATATGGATCAAATCTCTCAGAACTTACAGCCGGAAAGATTTTAGATAATTCTAGAGTTATCTCAGGCTCTGTTTTGAATGGACACTCTGGCCAAAATGTGATGAATTATTTAGGCTCATTTGATAATCAAGTCTCCGTTCTCCCAGATGAATCAAATGATATTTTGTTTAATTGGGCTATGCCTGGATCAAAACTTCATTCAAAGTTACCAGCTTTCATTTCAAGCTGGATTAAGCCTAAGAATTTTAAATTTAATGTTTCAATGAATGGCGGTAATAGAGCAATTGTTCCGATCTCCTCATACCAAGAGATAATGCCTTTAAATATATTAATGACCCAACTTTTAAAAAGCTTAGTCACTCTAGATATAGAACTTGGAGAGAAATTAGGTGTTTTAGAGTTAGCTCCTGAGGATTTAGCTTTAGCAAGTTATGTTTGTCCAAGTAAATATGACTATCAGTCAATTCTAGATTCTAACTTAGAAAAAATGTACGAGGAGTTCAAATGAAAGCTTGGCTTCGATCAGTTAATGAAAGCATTAAGCCTAAATTTATGCCTGGCGGCGCACAAGCTAAATGGTTTCCAATCTATGATGCTATTGAAAACTTTATTTTTTCTTCAACACATAAAACTACAAATCCTATTCATGTAAGAGATTCGATAGATATTCAAAGAATCATGGTAATTGTATGGCTGGCTGCTTTCCCGGCAATGTTTTTTGGAATGTATAACATCGGCAATCAAACTTTAGATTATCTAACCCTAGTCGGCACTGCAAATACGAATGACTGGCATCATGCATTAATAAATTTAGTTGGTTACTCAAATAATAGCTTTCTCACAAAAATGTGGATTGGGGCTGTATATTTTGTTCCAATCTATGCGGTAACATTTGCTGTTGGTATCCTTTGGGAAATACTCTTTGCTGTGGTTCGTAAGCATGAAATTAATGAGGGTTTATTTGTTTCATCAATTTTATTCGCTTTAAGTTGCCCTCCAGATCTTCCTCTATGGCAAGCTGCAATGGGAATAACTTTTGGAATCGTTATTGGTAAGGAAGTTTTTGGTGGTACCGGTAAAAATTTCTTAAACCCTGCTTTAACTGGCCGAGCATTCCTCTATTTTGCTTATCCATCACAACTTTCTGGTGATAAGGTATGGATAGCTGGCCTTTCTGACACTGGCATAATTCCTGAAGGCTTTAGTGGAGCAACGCCACTTGGATATGCTGCAGAAGGTGGTTTGCAAGGGTTAACTGATAATTTTTCATGGTTTGATGCATTCTTAGGAAATATCCCTGGATCTGTTGGTGAAACTTCTGTTATTGCAATTGGTATTGCTGCGGTAATACTTTTAGCAACTGGCGTTGCCTCGTATAGAATTATCTTAGGTACATTTTTAGGAATGATAGTGATGACATCAATTTTAAACATTGTTGGATCAGATACTAATCCTATGTTTCAAGTTCCATGGTATTGGCATTTTGTTATAGGTAGCTTTGCATTTGGGCTAGTTTTTATGGCAACTGAACCAGTCTCCGGCTCAGGAACTAATGCTGGTAGATGGATTTATGGGGCTTTGATTGGTGTTACTGTAGTATTAATTCGAGTCATCAATCCGGCGTTCCCAGAAGGCATGATGTTAGCAATTTTATTTGCTAATCTATTTGCTCCTGTAATCGATCACATGGTTGTATCAAATAATATTGCAAAACGTAAGAGGGCTCTTTCATATGAATGATTCAGTTATAAAAACACTTACAGTTTCATTTTTAGTTTGCTTATTTTGCTCTTTGGTTGTTTCATATGCTGCTGTGAGTCTTAGGGATATGCAAAATCTAAACAAACTTAATGATCAAAGAATTAAAATACTCAAAACAGCTGCTATTTACAATCCAGATGAATCTATTGAATCTCAATTTACTCGGCTTACACCTAAATTTGTGGACTTTAGTTCAGGCGATCTTTTAGATGCTTACGGAGATTATGACTTGAATACATATGATCCAGTATATTTTTCTAAACAGCCCGATCATTCAACTCCAATTCCAGCCTCAAAAGATATAGCAATTGTAAAAAATCAGGAAAATATCGGAAAAATATATCTACTAAAAGATTCCTCGAGTAATCTTGAAAAAATCATACTCCCAATTAGAGGTTATGGCCTTTGGGGAACTCTATTTGGTTACATTGCAATTGATAAGGATTTGAATACTATTAAGGGACTTGAGTTTTATGCCCACAAAGAAACGCCTGGTTTAGGCGCAGAAGTAGATAATCCTAAATGGAAGTCATTATGGGATGGTAAATCTATCTATAAAGACGGTGAGGTTGAGATTGAAGTGATTAAAGGTAAAGTTGATCCATCAAATCAAATGGCGTCTTATCAAGTTGATGGGCTTTCAGGTGCGACGCTAACTAGTCGAGGGGTTACAAATATGCTGGTTTATTGGTTTGGAGAAAGTGGCTATAAAGAAACATTAAAAAATATTAATTATGACAGTTAAGCAATATAAAGAAATTCTTGCAAAGCCATTGCTTGAAGAGAATCCCATAACACTTCAAATACTTGGAATATGTTCAGCATTAGCTGTAACAAGTAATCTCTCTGTAACCTTAGTCATGTGCGTTGCTCTTACAAGTGTCGTGTCATTTTCTAATTTGTTTATTTCTATCATAAGAAATTACATTCCAAGTAGCGTTAGAATTATTGTTCAAATGACTATCATTGCATCTCTTGTGATTGTCGTTGATGAATTGCTCAAGGCGTATGACTATGAGACAAGTAAAAAATTATCAGTATTTGTTGGATTAATTATTACGAATTGTATTGTGATGGGAAGAGCTGAAGCATTTGCCATGAAAGAGAGGCCATTTGTAAGTTTCTTAGATGGTTTAGGTAATGGGCTTGGTTATAGTATTATTTTAATCGCAGTTGCGGTTGTCAGAGAATTATTTGGAGCAGGAACGTTAATGGGTTATGAAATCTTGCCTTTGGTCTCTAACGGTGGCTGGTATCCAGCAAATAACCTTTTGTTACTTCCTCCTAGTTCATTTATTTTAATAGGGCTAATGATTTGGGGCATTAGAGCTTATAAAACCGATCAAATTGAACCAAATGAATACAAACTATCCCGCCATACAACAGCGCCAGATCTATCTAAGAGAGAATTAAATGTTTGAACATTATCTTAGTATTTTTATTACAACAGTTTTCATTGAGAACATTGCGTTATCTGTTTTCTTGGGAATGTGCACATTCATAGCTATATCAAAAAAAATAGATGCAGCCTTTGGCTTAGGTATAGCAGTAATAGTTGTTTGTTTAATCACAGTTCCTCTTAATAATCTTATTTATAATTCTATATTAAAAGAGGGAGCCTTAGCATGGGCAGGACTGCCTGAGGCAAATTTAGAGTTTGTTGGTCTAATTAGCTATATAGGCGTGATTGCCGCAGCTGTACAAATATTAGAAATGTTTTTGGATAGATTTGTGCCTGCACTTTATAATGCATTAGGTGTATTTTTGCCCTTAATAACAGTTAATTGTGCCATTCTTGGTGCCTCGTTATTTATGATTGAAAAAGATCTAAAATTTGGCGAAAGCATTGTCTATGGGCTTGGTGCTGGTGTTGGTTGGGCAATGGCTATAGTTGTTTTGGCTGGTATTAGAGAAAAATTAAAGTACTCTGACATACCTGATGGTTTACAAGGTCTTGGTGTCACATTTTTAATAGTAGGTTTAATGAGTTTTGGTTTTATGTCATTCGGGGGAATTTCACTATAGGTAATAATTATGCAGATTGATTTATTTTTAGGTGTTCTTTCATTTACTGGTGTTGTTTTGCTATTGGTAGCTATTATCATTGCTGCGAGAAGTCAGTTAGTAAGTTCTGGTGATGTCACAATTGAGATCAATGGTGATTCTTCAAATCCAATTGTTGTTCCCTCAGGCAATAAATTACTTCAAACCCTAGCTGAAAATAAAATTTTTCTCTCTTCAGCCTGTGGTGGAGGAGGCACTTGTAGTCAGTGTAAGTGTCAAATAGCTGAAGGTGGTGGATCCATCTTGCCTACTGAGGAGTCCCATTTTAACTCAAAAGAAAAAAAAGATGGGTGGAGACTTTCCTGTCAAGTTCCAGTTAAAAATGATCTGAAAATTACAATTCCTGAAGAAGTCTTTGGTGTCAAAGAATGGGAGTGTGAAGTTGTTTCCAACGATAATGTTGCAACTTTTATCAAGGAACTTGTTCTTAAACTTCCTGAGGGCGAAGAAGTTAATTTTAAAGCAGGCGGCTATGTTCAACTAGAAGCTCCTGCATATTCAGACTTGGATTATAAGTCCTTTGATGTTGCCAGTGAGTATAGGGAGGACTGGGATAAATTCAAAATATGGGACAATGTTGCACAGAATTCTGAACCAATAATTAGAGCTTACTCAATGGCTAATTATCCTCAAGAAAAAGGGGTTTTGAAGTTTAATATTAGGGTCGCTAGTCCGCCGCCAGGTTCCACTGATATACCTCCTGGCGTTATGTCATCTTGGACTTTTAATCTCAAGGCTGGCGATAAAGTTCGTGTGTTCGGTCCATTTGGAGAATTTTTTGCTAAAAAATCATCTGCAGAAATGGTATTTATTGGTGGCGGCGCAGGCATGGCACCAATGAGAGCTCATATTTTTGATCAACTATTAAGAATTAATAGCGATAGAAAAATTTCTTTTTGGTATGGCGCTCGAAGTTTGAAAGAAATGTTTTACGTAGACGATTTTAATAAATTAGCTGACACTAATGAAAACTTTGATTGGCACGTAGCTTTGTCTGATCCACAACCTGAGGATGAATGGGAAGGGCTTACTGGTTTTATACATCAAGTTATTTTTGATCAATATCTAAAATCACATAAAGCTCCAGAAGATTGTGAGTTTTATATGTGTGGGCCGCCTATGATGAATAAAGCATGTATAGATATGCTTATTAATCTGGGAGTTGAGCCTGAAAATATCATGCTTGATGATTTTGGCGGCTGACCCACCCTTTGAATCGATTAACCATATCTAAGTTAATTGCTCTTGCAGTTGGAATAACCTGTGTTTTATTAGCATATAATTACAACAATTCTGCTACATATAAAGTTTCAGGCCCTATATATGGCACTTATTGGCAATTAGTCTCAACTGAATACATTTCTGATTCACTAAAAAAATCTATAGAAGCTGAGTTAACAAGGATCGACTTAATAGCATCAAATTACAAAAAAAATTCTGAGCTATCTAGAATTAATAATAGCTCAGTAAATCAAAAAATTTTAATTTCATCTGATATGTATACTCTACTGAGTTTTGCCGAGAGCCTTTTTCAGATCACCAATGGTTTTTATGATGTTACTTTGGGCTCACTAATTATTCAAAATGGTTTTGGTCCAGAAAGGACTATGATTGAAAATACCCTACCAGTATCAATAAAAAGATTTGAATTAAATTCTAAAAATTTTCTGATAAAAAATGATAATTTTCAATTTGATTTATCGTCTATTGCAAAAGGCTATGCTGTCGATAAAATTGCTCAATTGCTAATGAAATCAGGTAAAGAGAATTTTTTATTTGATATCGGAGGCGAAATTATCACCAATGGAACTAAGCACGGTGCCCCTTGGTTAATTGGTATACAAAATCCCTTAAGCATACAAAATCAATCTATTATGGAAATTTCTAGTTCTGACTTTCTGGCTGTTGCTACATCTGGTGAATACAGAAACCAAAAAATAAATGAAAATGATAAAATTGTAAGTCACACCTTCATTCCTATGACTCAATTATCTATAGCTGATAAATCTTACTCTATAACAGTAGCTTCAAATAAATCGTCAATGGTTGCAGATGCATGGGCAACTGCTTTAAATGTTCTTGGTCCTAAGGAGGGTATAAGAATTGCAAATGATCACGATATAGCAGTTTTGTATATAATGCATAAAGATAATATTGTACTTAAATCTAAAACTTGGAATTATAGTGATTGAGTTTTTAACAGTTTTTTTATTAATAATTATTTCTTTTGCCGCAATTGCAATTGGAGTGATTATAAAAGATAAGCCCATAACAGGTAGTTGTGGTGGTATGGCAAACTTAGAGGATGGCGCACCCTGCAAAATTTGCGGGCGCACCACCATAGGGGATTGTAAAACTAATTAGAACTGATTCATGGTATTGTCTTTGCCTGAAGCTTTCAGTGCCGCTTCTCCAGCAAAATATTCTTTATGATCATCTCCCATGTCTGAGCCAGCCATATTTTGATGCTTAACACATGCAATACCCTGACGAATTTCTTTTCTTTGAACTCCTTCAACGTAGCCTAGCATTCCTTTCTCTCCAAAATACTCTTTAGCAAGATTATCTGTAGAGAGGGCTGCGGTGTGATATGTAGGAAGTGTAATTAAATGATGGAAAATTCCTGCTTCTCTTGCTGCATCAGCCTGAAATGTCTGAATTCTCTTATCAGCCTCGATGCCAAGCTCAGTATTATCATAAAATTCATTCATGAGATCAGCTCTATCATAATCCGACATGTCCTGGCCATTATCATTCATATCATCGAAGACTTGTTGTCTAAAATTAAGAGTCCAGTTAAAAGATGGGCTATTGTTATAAACGAGTTTTGCATTTGGAACTACTTTTTTGATTTCATCCATCATTGCACCAATTTGTCCTATATGAGGCTTTTCAGTTTCAATCCATATTAAATCAGCACCATTTTGCAAGCTGGTAATAGAATCTAAAATACATCTTGCTTCACCAGTTCCCTCTTTAAATCGATAAAGATTACTAGGTAGTCTTTTAGGCCTCACTACTTTCCCATTTTGATTAATCAAAACATCACCATGATTGAGTTCAGCATGGTCTAATTCTTCGACATCAAGAAACGAATTATATTGATCGCCTAAATCACCTACTTCGTGAGTAATAGCAATTTGTTTTGTTAAACCAGCTCCCAATGAGTCCGTTCTTGCAACTATAACTCCATCATCAACGCCTAATTCTAAAAAAGCATACCTAACGGCATTAATTTTTGCTAAGAAGTCAGAGTGAGGAACAGTGACCTTTCCATCTTGATGACCACATTGCTTTTCATCAGAAACTTGATTTTCAATCTGAATGCAGCATGCTCCTGCCTCAATCATCTGTTTAGCCATTAGGTAGGTGGCTTCTTCATTTCCAAATCCAGCATCAATATCAGCAATAATGGGTACTATATGAGTTTCAAAATTATCAATCTTTTCTTGAATTTTAGATTTATCTTCATTGGATGCATTATCTAGTTCCCTAAATAATCCACCAAGCTCACGAGCATCAGCTTGTCTTAAAAAGGTATAAAGCTCTTTAATTAATGATGCCACAGATGTTTTTTCATGCATTGATTGATCAGGTAAAGGACCGAACTCAGATCTAAGAGCTGCAACCATCCAGCCTGAAAGATAGAGATATTTTTTATTGGTTGTACCAAAATGTTTTTTTATAGATATAAGTTTTTGTTGTCCAATAAAACCATGCCAACAACCCAACGACTGAGTATAGGCGGATGTATCTGAATCATATGCATCCATATCTTTTCTCATTAAAGATGCGGTATATTTTGCAATATCAATACCAGACTTAAACTGATTTTGAAGCCGCATTCTCGCAACATATTCAGGCTTAATTGAATCCCAATTCGAACTACCAAACGCAGGAATTGAATTAAGTTTATCTGTTTCAGATGTAAAATTATTTTTTGACATTGATATACCCCTATATGTATGTAGTGAATTTGAATTTATTAAACTTACATTGTCAATATTTTGTATAAATACACTTTTTATAGTAGTTATAGATGATATTTATTGTAGTTTTACTACAAAATTTACGATTTTGCTAGCTTTGAAGCTATTCCAAGATAATTCAAGGGAGTAAGTTTTTTTAGTTTTTGCTTAGATTCAGTGCTGATGTTTAGATCATTGATGATTTTAAGGTAGGAATCTTTATCTAGGTTTTGACCTCTGGTCTTAGTTTTAATCTCCTCGTAAGCATTATCATATCCTTCAAGCTTCATCACTATTTGAATTGCTTCTGCCAGAACTTGCCAATTCTCAGATAATTCGTTACGAGCAATCTCTTTATTTGGTTGAATCTTAGTGAGGCCACTCATGCATGAAGTAATACCTAGATAGCTATACCCAAAACCAACTCCCAGGTTCCTCAGTACTGTTGAATCAGAAAGATCTCTTTGAAGTCGTGATTTAGTTAATTTTTCAGCAAAAAAACTCATCAATGAACTAGATAGACCAAGATTTCCTTCAGAGTTCTCAAAGTCTATTGGGTTTACCTTATGCGGCATAGTAGATGATCCAATCTCACCATCCTTAAGTTTTAATTTAAATATATCATTTGAAATATAAATCCACATATCTTGATTAAGATCAATTAATATATTGTTAATTCTTTGAATGCAATGAGAAATTTCAGCTATACCATCGTGTGGCTCAATTTGTGTTGTCATAGGATTCTGATCAACCTTAAACAAGGATAGGAATTTTTTAGTTTTAGAGAGCCAATCGATTCCTGAATCAGCTAAATCTAAAGTATGGAAATTTCCAGTAGCCCCTCCAAACTTTGCTAAAGGTTTCATCTTTTTTAGGATATTCTTTTGCCTTGATAAGCGATGATGAAATACTTTTATCTCTTTTCCAAGGCTTGAGGGTGAGGCTGCTTGACCATGTGTTCTAGCCAGCACAGGTATTGATGCCCAAGATTTTGACTTTGTGCCTAAATCCTTTATGAGGGCATTCAACTTTTTTAGATAAATATCTATCGCATTTCTAAGTAATACTGCATAAGAAAGGGAATTAATATCTTCGCTAGTTAAGGCAAAGTGAACCAAATGTTGATATTTTTTTAGATTAGAGTATTTACTCATCTCATCTCTAATAAAATATTCCACGGCTTTAACATCATGATTAGTTCTTGATTCAATAGCTTTTATTTTTTTTGCCGACCTATCATCAAAACCCAATTTAATTTTTAAGAGATTTTTTTTAGCTGCAGCAGAAAGTGATTTAAAATTTTTGCCACCTTGAGTTGTTAGAAAAATAATCCAATCTATCTCAATTTCAACTCTAGTCTTATTTAAATTAGATTCAGAAAAATTATTTGCTAGTTCAATAATTTTTTGACTGTAACGATTATCGAGTGGAGAAATTAATTCTTGTTGCTTCATAGTATAAATTATAGCTAGTCTTTCAATGCTTTTGCTATGATGCCACCACCTAAACATTCATTATTTTTATATAAAACTGCTGATTGTCCAGGTGCAATTGCTCTTATCTTTTCAGAAAATAATATCTTCACACCATCATCCATAAAATGTGCAACACATTTGACTGGCTTTCCCCTGTGACGAACTTGCACTTCACAATCAAGTTGACTTGGAGAATCTGATTGGTTTATCCATTTCATTTT
>CENX01049167.1_pt1 | contig 12508 bp, 11 predicted proteins | sample 361321 | NCBI WGS metagenome assembly CENX01 (sample SAMEA2619678, study PRJEB7988) | marine metagenome | isolation source: saline water (ENVO:00002010), including | reverse complement strand
AGCGATGAAAAGATTGAAAGCAGAAACATTTGTTGTCTATCTAAAAACCCCGTTAGAACTCATCAAATCAAGAGTCGGTGATTTCATACATCGGGGGATTGCGGCTTCAGAAAACGCTACCATCGAATCGTTGGCTGCGGAGAGGATTAATTTGTACGAGAAGTATGCAGATCTAGAGCTTTGCACTAGCGAAAAAACTCCTTCCACCATTTCAGAGGAAATAGTGGAGAAACTGTTTTCTTAGAACAGACTGAATGGACCAGTTCCATTCTTCGTTTCTATGTTTAACTGACCCTCTAATCCAGCTGTCCTGTGAATTGCAATCTCTCTCATTCGGTCCGAACTCATAATATCTAGCATGATTTTCCTTGATGGATAACTAGCCAAAATCACTCTGTCCCACAACTGTTCGGCTTCCCCTATTTCAAGGCGCACAATCTTAGAAATAAACGTCACATCACCACCCGAAGCCCGAACGAGTTCGTTTACTTTACGTGAGTAAATATTGAAGGCCCCCTCTCCAGTTAGATCTGACTCTCTGCCGTCCTCATACAACGCTCTCTGCCTAAATTTCAACAGGTTAATCATATGAATCGGTCCGAGAGAACCTGGATCCAAAAACTCTTCCAACTGTTTTGGAGTCGGAGTTAATTTGTTCTTAACTTGCAAGCGCGAATCCCCCCGTTTAAATATCACAAAGCCAACTTACACTCAGGATCTTGGGCTTGCCAGAAAAGATGAAACCCTCCACATCCATGAGATAATCTCTCCAACAGGCGAGAACTTGGGGCGTTCATGACGGCAAAAAAAAAATTTAACTATCCCAGGCCGGAATACCCTCGGCCCATTCTCGAACGCGACCAGTGGCTAAATCTCAACGGAAGATGGGATTTTTTTGCAGGAACTTCCGACCAGGATCCGATTAGGGCAATCGAGTCTGAGGAAAATTGGATACAAGAAATCGTTGTCCCTTTCGCCCCGAACTCAAAATTATCAGGGGTCGTTTTAGCAACTGAGCCAAATTTTGTCGCCTATCGGCGAGAATTTGATCTTCCAGCGTGGGATCAGAAACAGGTTTTTCTGAATATAGGCGCGAGTGACTACATTACTACCGTCTTCCTTAATGGCCAAAATGTGGGTAACCATAAAGGGGGGTACACACCATTCTCGTTTCGATTGACCCCTTACCTAAAGCCGAAAAAAAATATCTTAATTATCGTTGTTGAGGACAGCGATTCCTGGCAACAACCGAGGGGCAAGCAGGCTGGGACGACACGATGGCCAATCGACTATGATCCAATAGTAGGGATCTGGCAGACCGTCTGGCTGGAGCCAAAGAATAATCTGTATTTGAGCGCAATCAGAAACCACTTCTCTCTAGATTCCGGGTCAATCTTCTTTACTTACCAATTCTCAAAACCGAATGATGCCGAAATCAGTACGGTGTTGCGCTTGGACGGAAAAGAGATCACAAGAGAATCCTGTGTCTGTGATAATCGCAACGAGATAACATTCCAGATGCAAGTGCCAAATCCTTGCTTGTGGAGTGCGAGAGAACCCAACCTCTATGAACTAGAGATCACGATCAGCAAAGAAGGAGAGATTCTGGATCACGTTAAATCATATTGTGGTCTGCGAGAAATCGAAATACGTGAGGATAGATTTTTATTGAACGGGGAGGACGTATTCCTGAGAGGAGTCTTGGACCAAGGATATTTCCCTAACGGTTGGTACACAGCCGAGGATGATCAAGCTTTGAAGTCAGACATAGAACTTTGCAAGAAAATGGGGTTCAACTTTGTTCGAAAACATCAAAAACTTGAAGACCCAAGATATCTCTACTGGGCTGATCGACTCGGCATTTTGGTGTGGGACGAGATGCCTTCGGGTCGAATTTTCTCATCCGAGTTAATCGAGTCCATCAACACTCAGTGGATCGAGTTGGTTTTGCGAGATGCGGGACATCCTTGCGTCGTCGGCTGGGTACCCTTTAACGAATCTTGGGGTATTTGGCACGTTGGGCAGAGGCCACAACAGAGAGCCTTCGCAGACTCTATTTATCACTTAACCAAGGCATTGGATCCGTCCCGGCCTGTCATCGGGAACGATGGCTGGGAATACAGTTCGGGAGATTTGTGGACTCTCCATGTCTATTACGATGAAAAGAAACCACTTTCTGAGAAGCTGAATGATATTTACTCAAACCCTCAAACTTCGGTTACCGAAGCGGGCAAGCCAAGACCTGCCGCGCTCCCCGGCTCCATTCCTTCAGAGCTACCAATCCTATTAACAGAATGCGGTGGAATAGGCTTCTTAAAACCTGGGGATATTGTTGATGCCTTTGCCTACGGCCCAATTCCAAAAACAGAGGAGCAACTAGAATTAGCGATCCTCGAAGTGATCTCCCAGATCGAGAGAAGCAATTTACTCCGAGGTTTTGTGTGGACCCAGCTAACCGATGTACAGCAGGAGATAAACGGCCTCTTGTACTTTGACCGAAAGCCAAAGATACCTCTAAAGGAGATCAATAGGATCATGACCAGACCTTATATTAAGGCCAATTAAAACAACCTGATCAAGAAAAGTGCCGAAGAGGCGGCTATTGCCCATAATCCAAGGCCGAAATAAACCACGCTGGGTGAAGTGCTTCTGAGGGTATCGCGATCTATCTCACAACCGATTACCCAGAGGGCGAAGACCAATAACAATTTGCTAATAAAGACTAGGGCCGCTTGAAGATCAGCTGGTATAGATACTAAAGTTCCGGCCATAGCCGCGAGTATGAAACCTAGAACGAACCAGGGTATCTCAAATTTTGCTTTTTTCGATCTAAAAATTACTGCAACACCGAAGGCAAGAGGAACCAAAAAAAGAGTTCTCCCCAGCTTCACAGTTGTTGCAACTGCTGCGGATTCTTCTCCATAAATAGCGGCCGTTGCGACTACAGAACTAGTGTCATGTATCGCTAAGGCCACCCAGGCGCCGAATTCTTCCTGAGAGAGATTCAAAAAACCCCCAATATATGGGAAGAAAATCAATGCCACTGCATTGAGCACAAAAACAAGCGCCATTGCTGCTCCTATCTGACGAGGTTTCGCGTCGATAATTGGAGACAAAGTCGCGATCGCTGTTCCACCACATATGGCAGTGCCACCAGTAATCAGCGTGGCCTCTTTTTTATCTAAACGGAAAATCCACCACAGTAACGAGCCAACACTTAGTAAAAAACAAATATAGATAATCGTCGCTAAAGCATATTGATTTGCTGAAGACAAAAGAGTTTGAAAGCCGATCGTGAAGCCGAGGATAATGATGGCTGCCTGGAGACTCTTCTTTCCGTATCTGGAAAAGACTGGAAATGGATTATCAGTCGATAAGAGCCTGACCATCATAGCGCCCAAGAGAGCGAAGGCAGGGTTCAGGTATAAACAACCAAATAGCAAAGCTGCAAAAGATATTATGCGTGCCAAGTTTGGATTCGCTAACACCATACCCCCTTTTCAGAGCAAATTTTCGCCTTGATCCGTGTCGCTGAGCTTAACGCATTACCCAAAATAACAAGAGACCATTATCCGGAAGAATCAATGGCCCCAAAGGGCTGGAAACGCGCCGCTATTTCTGTGTAAGATACTGATTGAGGGGCCTTTCTTCAGCGACAAACTACTTCGTCGTAGGGCGAAACGCCTAGTGGTAACTTTTTAAATACGTCGCGATCACCTTAAATCGTGGCTAGGACGAGGGCATTATGGAATACGATCTCATTATCTCAGGCGGAACACTGATTGACGGAACAGGAGCGGATGCCGTCAAAGCCGACTTAGCAGTAAAGAACGGTAAAATCGAGAGGATTGGTGACTTAAGCCAGGACAGTGCCTCGGAGACTATAGATGCGTCAGGCAAGATTGTAACACCTGGCTTTATTGATCTTCACACTCACCTGGACGCACAAATCGGATGGGACCCATTAATGAGCTCAAGTTCATTTCACGGTGTCACAACCGCCATGATCGGAAACTGCGGGGTATCCTTCGCACCATGTAGCACGGAAAACCGCGAGTACCTCGCAAAGCTAATGGAATCTGTCGAAGATATCTCAGCTGACGCGATCCTCGACGGCCTACCATGGGATTGGAACAGTTATGGGGAATATTTAGATTCGATTGAAAGACTCAACCCTGCACTCAACGTCGTCGGATTGGTAGGACACTCTGCCGTGAGATTTGAGGCCATGGGTGACAAAAGCATGGACGAGGGACAGCAAGCCAACGACCAGGAGCTTGAGCACATGGTTCAAATGGTGAAGCAAGCAGTAGAAGAAGGCGCAGTCGGGTTCTCGACCTCACGATTTCTTCAACACTTGGTACCAGACGGCCGTTGTACTCCAGGAACGTGGGCAGACCTGCGCGAAACCAAAGCAATGCAAGAGGCTGTTGTTGAGGCGGGTGGCACCGGTGGTCTATACCAATCTGCCAACGATATGGCTACACGCTTTGAAACAGAGCTCCAAATGTTTAGAGATGGTACCGAAGTAGGTTGCCAGGTGCTTTTTTCAGGTGGTGCTGGCCCCCAAGGCGATGGTGGCGTATCTCGTTGGAGAGATTTCATGGGAGAGCAAAATGAGGGTGGCAGACGCTTGGCAAGCATATGCCATACTCGTCCGAGCGGAGCTTTCTTTGGCCTAGCTCAACTATCTCCTTTTGTCAGAACTTGCGAATCATGGAAAGAGCTAATGGATCTGCCAACCCTGGAAGATCGAGTTGAAGCGCTTAGGGATCCAAATAAGCGAGCAAAGCTTATTTCAGATGGAATAGCTGCTGGCGACATGCAGAACTTCGCTCATATGCTGCATCCATTTGGAGTCACAGACACACCCGATCTAGACTTCGATAGGAAAGCTAGTTTGGCCCAGCTTGCTGAGGCTGAAGGGAAAGATCCCGTTGAGGTTTACGTTGATAGACTCTTAGCCTCCGAAGGAAAAGAGCTATTCAACTTTTGGATGTTCGGTGGGGCGTTGGAAAATCAATGGAAGTATATGAATCTTCCAGACGTGGTGCCAATGCTCGGGGATGCAGGGGCCCATGTCGGCTTTTTCACTGATACGGACTCTCCAACTGTTCTTTTGAGTGAACTCACTAGAAAGCATGGCGTCTATACCTTGCCGGATGCGGTCCATCGAATCTCTGGAAAGTCGGCTCAGATTATTGGACTCAAAGAGAGAGGCGAGCTCCGAGAAGGTTGGCACGCAGATATCAACGTAATTGATTATGAAAACCTCAGCACGACTCATGCTCAATACGTAAACGATTTCCCTCACAATGGAGGACGATTTGTTGTTAAGGGTATTGGTTACGAAGCAACAATCGTTTCAGGTCAGGTGGTCACCAGGAATGGTGAATATACCGGCAACCGGCCAGGAAGCGTTATCCGAGATTTCATTAGAGGATAATGCTTTTTTAAGTAAGAGCAGAGAAAAAAGCCCCTATTGGGGCTTTTTTTATGGGGGATAAATGTCAACAGAGAATCAAGAACAAATCGACTACTGGAATAACAAGGCTGGGAAAACCTGGACTGAGTTACAAGAGAGAACCGATCAACTACTCAACCCATTTTCGCAAGAGGCAATTGCAGTAGCTAAGATCAACCCCAGCGAATCGGTCATAGACGTCGGCTGTGGCTGCGGTGCCACTAGTCTAGCCATCTCGGAGTTGGGTGCAGAGGTGACCGGTGTTGACGTATCAATACCGATGCTGAACCTCGCCAGGGAACGATCGAAAAATGTTAGTTTTATTGAGGCTGATGCGTCTACCTATCAATCTTCCAAAAAATTTGATTTGGTATTCTCTCGTTTCGGCGTCATGTTTTTCGCAGACCCTTACAAAGCGTTTGCGAACTTACATTCGCTTTCAGCTGGCGATGGAAGACTGGCTTTTGTATGTTGGCAGTCTCCGAAGAATAATCCATGGATGGCAATTCCGGGACAAGTCGTTCGATCATTTCTTCCTGAGAACGAAACTCAGCCTGATCCCAAGGCACCAGGACCATTTGCGTTCGCGGACCCAATTTACCTGAAGGATATTCTTATTAAAACAGGCTTTAAAGATCCGATCATGGCCGACTTCAAAAGCCAATTGCACGTGGCGGATTCCATCGAAGAGGCTGTTTTTTTTCAAACCAAGATTGGTCCTGGAGCACGGATCCTAGCCGAGGTAGATGACCCTGCCCTTAGAAAAGAGGCCATGGACGCTATGGGCGATTCTCTGACGCCCTATCAAACTGAGAAAGGCGTTTACATGGAAGGAGCAGTCTGGATTGTTACCGCTAGGGCCTGATTTAGATAAGCTCCAATCCGTCTAAGTTACCCTCTTCCCGCCACTTCTCCATCAGAGCAAAGAACTCTATTGGGCCTCCGCCGTACGTATTATTTTGCGGTTTTGTATTAACGTTGCCTTCATTGTTGTAATAGCCCGGCGTGCATTTCTCTTGGAAGTCAGCCGTTAGACGGGCTTTTTCAATAATCGTTTTCACCCACTCTGTCTCCGCACGTTGGCTCGCTTCGATGCGATTCGCTCCTTTTTCTCTTGCCTTGCCTAGAATGTGGGCAAGATGAACACTCTGTTCATCAAGTGAATAGGTATAAGTCGCGGTAAAACCCGATTGAGCGGGGCCAAAAAAGAAGGCATTTGGAAATCCTCGGGAGTGCATCCCATGAAAGGTAGATAGACCATCTGCCCACTTTTCTGAAATCGATGTTCCACCAACGCCACGAATCTGATAGCCAGCTCTCCTCGAATAGTCCGTTCCCACCTCAAAACCAGTGGCAAATATGATGCAATCAACCTCGTACTCAGTCCCTTTAAAAATTACGCCGTTCTCAGTGATCTCATCGATACCTCTCCCATCGGTATGAACCAATGTAACGTTCGTTCTATTGAAGGTATTAAGGTATTCATCGTGAAAGCAAGGCCGCTTACAGAACTGCCTATAGTAGGGTTTTAATGCTTCAGCCGTAACTTTATCCTTGACGACTTCATCAGCTCTGGCGCGTATCCCCTCCATTTTTTTGAAGTCAGCAATTTCGATTTGGCGGGAAAGATCCATGTAGTCGGTCACTTTCTTAGTTACATACTGCTTGAGCCCTAACTTGTAAAAATCCCTGTTCAACGGTGCAAAAAGAGCCCAGAAACCAATGCGCCATTTCGCTGGCGCAAGATCACGAACCCCACTAAAAAGCGTCCTGAAGGCTTCCGTCCAGCCATCGTTTACAAGATCCTCTTTCACTGGAGCCCCAACCATGAGCGACTCAAAATTCTTTCTTCGCTCACTCTGCCAACCGCTCGCCTGACTTGCCATCCAATTAGGATCAGTGGGTTGATTATTTCGCACGTCGATGGAAGAGGGTGTTCTTTGGAAGACATAAAGTTCTTTAGCGGCAGCACCCAGGTGGGGGACACATTGAACCGCGGTCGCACCCGTTCCGATAATCGCGACTTTCTTGTCTGTTAGACCTGTCAGATTGCCATGAGAGTCGCCACCCGTGTATGCGTAATCCCAACGACTAGTATGAAAAGTATGGCCGGTATATTCATTGATACCCCTTATCGCAGGCAACTTGGGTCGATTTAAGGGACCATTCGAATGAACGATAAATTTTGCAAATATCTTGTCTGATCGATTCGTTGACACTTTCCATCTACCTAAATCTTCATCCCATTCGGTTGCGACTACTTCCGTCTGAAGGAGTGCGTTTTCATGAAGTGAATACTTTTGTGCAATTACGCCGCAATATTCCAGCGTCTCTGGCGCATTGGTATATTTCTGTTTCGGCACAAAATCTGTTTTCTCTAGAAGAGGAAAGTAAACGTAAGACTCGATATCACAAGACGCTCCTGGGTAGCGATTCCAGTACCAAGTCCCACCGAAATCCCCTCCCTTTTCAATAATCCTAAAATCATCAATTCCTATATCTCTAAGCCTAGCCGCTGCAAGCATGCCTCCAAAGCCACCACCAATGATGACCACTTCAATCTCTGCTTCTATAGATTCTCTTGAGAAACCTGGCTCCACATAGGGGTCATCAACATAGTGAGAAAAGTCTCCCTTCACTTCAATATATTGGTCGTTCCCGTCTTGCCTAAGTCGCTTATCTCTTTCTTCTAGATACTTATTCCTCAAAGCATCTGGATCAAATCCTAAGTTGGTAAAAGTGTCTGTCGCCTCGGCCATAATTTCCCCCAAAGTACTCTTTTCGTCCTCACAGACAAAAGATAAAACATAGAACGCTGTTTTTAAACCAGTAAACCGATCTTGGGAGGGGCCTCGGGGACAGAAGTCGCAGTATTGGGGAAGGAAGAGCGAGCAATGAGCATCCCCGAGGCTGTTTATACATCGTCGGAAACTGCCAAAACTTTAATTTTTAAACAATATCCCTCCATCAGGGTCAACGATATACTTTTCGAACACCTCGTTTTTATTCGATTCCCAGGATGTAAGACTATGACTACTCAAGAGCCGATTAAATTTAAAGGAGCGCCTGGCTCTCCCTATACTAGAAAAATGCTCGCATATTTGCGTTATCGCGGTATACGTTACGAGCTACTTATCGGCGACCATGCAAAATCTTTAGGTATGCCCGATGCCAAGGTGGGGCTACTCCCGACATTCTATCTTCCAAGTGATGACGGCCAAATCGAGGCGGTTGTGGACTCGACTCCTCTAATACGGCGGCTGGAACAAGAATTTTCCGGCAAAGAGGCACTGCCTTCTCATCCGGTTCTTGCTTTTCTAAACTACCTGATTGAGGACTTTGCCGATGAGTGGCTGACTAAGTCGATGTTTCACTACCGTTGGTACTACGAAGACGATATTGATATGGCGGGAACGATCCTTCCTATGTGGACAGGAATACAGGCGTCTTCAGATCAACTAAAAGACATGAAAAATTACGTAGCAAATCGGCAGATCTCAAGACTCTACGTTGTCGGATCAAACGATCTAACAGCACCGGTTATAGAAGCAAGTTATGTAAGATTTCTTTCTATTATGGATAGGCTCATCGAAAAGCAACTCTTTGTCTTGGGATCTCGCCCATCTTCAGCGGACTTTGCGATCTACGCCCAACTAACCCAGCTTGCGAAGTTCGACCCGACGCCTGCCAAGATATGCTTAGAGCAAGCGCCGCGGGTGCTTGCATGGACCGATCTTGTGGATGACCTAAGTGGTAACCCCGGTTTGGAAGATGGTTGGCTGTCCGAAGAAGATCTGAAGCAATCTCTGAAAGAGCTGCTCGAGGAGATCGGGAAAGTGTACGTCCCAGCCTTGCTCGCCAATGCGAAAGCCATTGAGGCGGGTGATGAAGAAATGTCACTTGAGATAGACGGAAAGCCATGGAAACAACCGATCTTTCCTTATCAAGCCAAGTGCCTTGAATGGATCCGAGAGGAATATCGGAAGTTAGGAAGCAACGGTCAGGGCCAGGTTAACGCAATCATTGATGGATCTGGCTGCGAGGATTTGCTCACCTAGTCCATATATTCCAAGCTAAATCACAGGAGTAACCTCAAATCAGGGATGGCCTTGGGGACCCCATAAAACGTTGAGAAGATCATCAAGGGGTGCGACGTGGGAGCCTGAATCAACGTTGAATAGATCGCCGTCAGTGAAATGTTCAAGACTAAAGCCATGAGGATCTCTCCAGTAGTCGAAAACTTGACTACCAAGAATATGCTTGCCAACACCCCATCTATGTTCGTACTCGCCTTGCTTAAGACGGTCATGCCCAATCATCAGCGAATCCCAGTCTTCTAACTCGAAAGCGGCGTGATTAAAACCTGATTCACCAGCACCAACTAGAAAAAGCGTGTGGTGATCCACATAGTCTTTGCCCCTGTCGCAACGCAGAAACGCGCCCAAGACATTTTCCTCCGATTCGATATATATCTCATCACTGGTTATCAGCCCAAAACGGTCTTTGTACCATCTTTCACTGTCACGGAAATCAACCACATTTAAGACACAGTGACCAAGGCGCTTGACTAAATTTTTTGGTGGGCTCAGTTTGACTCGCTCCCCCAATCGGAGCCTTTTTGTTCCAGCGTTAAAAGCAGGGCGGGGGACCACTTCATGCTTAGCAGCAGGGTCTATTCCAAATGCGACCTCGACGATATTGCCATCCGGATCTTCCAGAGCAATCTTGCAACCCTCCCCTGGCAACTGAACTTCTTCTAGGGCCGCATTCTCCCTCTTGGCAAGAGCCTCCAAGTCAGCGAGAGAAGAGGCCTCAAAACCGATCCCGATAAAGGCAGGCTCACCAAGCTCAGCGAGATAAACATACTGACTCGTATCGGTGCCTCGAGCCATTAGCAAGTTCTCACTGGATCGAGTCTCAAACCCAAAGTCTTGTAAAAACTGATCTTGCTTAGTTAAGTCAGGGACACTGAATTTGACGTATAAGATATCTTTGATTGAGCTCATCCAATCCTCTCACGCTTGCTAGTAACTTCCACTTTGGACCTTCGTCAAAGGGTGATCACTTGATCCAGATTTGCTCCAGATAGCGCTCCGTAAAGTTGAGGAAAGCAACCCACTGTTGCTCCCGCAACAAGTCCTTTGGGAGACAGAGTCCCCGATCCACATTCAGAAAAATCGCCCTCAGTATACCCTCTTCGCAACGCGCATTGATCACAAGCCATAAGCAGTATTCCCTTTTCCTCAGCGAGTTTACCCAATCGAGCGCCAAATTCGTTTCCCTCCGACAAGATGTGAATATTGTCATCAAAGAAAAACATGCCACAAACACTTGCAACATGGGTTCCGGACTCCAACTGCGGAAGTATCATAGTAGCCAGTTGAAAGGTGGCAGACATATCAGTTTTGAACACATACGCGACATTCATATTCGGTTTCCTTTTTTATTTATTAGGTTTTAAGACTACTGGGTGATCATTAGCCTCGATTTCGACAACCAAATCTTCGCCTTCAAAGTTCATCGTCGATAGGGTGCCATCAAGACCTTCTATAGCCCAGTCTCTGCCATGATCTAGATTAGTGATTCGAAAACTTGTTCTCTTGCCATGGATGGCATTGTTTTGCGGCTGAACCGCCAAATGTAAGTTTTCACCATCCCAATAGGCTTGACGAAGCGCTACTGATGGAAAATCAACACCGACGACTGTTGGCTCGGAAAACTTATCGAAATTGGGTTGCCTAAATATGCTACTCCAGGCGCCCCTCTTGCAGACCCAACCAGCCATGATGCGGGCATTCAATTGCCCTCTTGGGTGCAGTTCATTCAGACCCAAACCGAGCGTAAACTCCCCCAACTCGTAGTCCCAGGTTGGTTCTAATAGTTCATCGCAAACGTCCCAAATCTTATATTTGATATCAGGGTCAGCATGCTCTCCAGCGAGTTGAAGCAAGAAGGTCAAGTTTCCTGGTTCTTTCCAAATCTCTGGCAGTTCGCCGGACAACACGTTGGTTCCTGCTAAGAGCATCTCCCAAGCAGCTTCCCCCATCTCTGGCCTTTGGGGGCCTAGATACCAGGCTGGAGCGATCAAGCCAATTGGGCTGGCGACGTGTCTGTCTACGACAGGATCGTAGTAAAGATCCGCATTTGTGGCGCGACCCGCATCCCATTTTACATAATTTTCTTTGGCATATTCCCACCACTTGTCGAATGCTGCATGCGTCCGTTCTTCAAAAATCTGATCATAAAGCCTCAGACCGAGGCCGGCTGCCGAGAGTCACGTAGGCCAAACCTTAGTATTCTCGCAATGACAGCCCATTTGACTATTGTTCCACTGACCCGCCAGAAATTGTGCGATCTTCGAATGAGACCAAGTGAATGAGTTATCTCCATCTCTAATCATGTGGAAGGACTTATTCCATTTTTCATCGCCTGAAACGTATCTGTGAAGGCCGATCAATAATGTAAAAAATCCTTTGTAGAAGAGATTGCCATCGGCCGCGATTGGATCCATTTGAACGCCGTGGGGTTCTATACCGTTCGCAGTCCATCCGGGTACATTGTATTCCCCCCAAAGTCCTTCGGGGATCAACCGCTTATATCGATCCGGGTAATTACCTCTATCTGGATCGTCGCCAAACTGAGTCAGCCAATCAGACGCCGACCACCATCCCGTGTGACGGCTCACCAACTCATCTAGAATCCGACTGTGTACTTCTCTCCATGCTGGGGTTTGATCGCTCATCAACGCCACCGCGTAGCTGGAATCAACAAGATCGAACCGGTGCCAAGATAGCATGGGCTCCCCAGTTAGCTCATCCCAGTGTGGATGAGGTTGACCATCCCTATCCCAATTATCCGGGGTGGTCGCTTTTCGATATAAATATCTCAACCAGCCCATTGATCGATCGTCTAAGATATTCATCTGATTCTTAACCACTCACGTTCCCGATACTTATCTTTCTGCATTTTCGATGTGGAAATTTTAACACGCCCCTGGTAAATCATCCCTTCAAAATACGGAATCCTAAAAATGCGGCCAGTCTC
>CENX01092891.1_pt1 | contig 12511 bp, 12 predicted proteins | sample 361321 | NCBI WGS metagenome assembly CENX01 (sample SAMEA2619678, study PRJEB7988) | marine metagenome | isolation source: saline water (ENVO:00002010), including | reverse complement strand
ATTGGAGCACCTTGCTCTTGATATCTTGTTTTAATATTTTCAAGCATCTTATTAACTTGTGATTCGAGGACAACTCCTTCCTCTACAATAATTGCAACCCTATCCAAAACTTCAATTTTGGCGCTCACCGGAAGAGTCAGCAGGATCGACAGGGCAATGTATATATTTTTTTTCATAATCATTATTGTACTTAATTAAATGTTTGCAGAGGCATTGAACAAAAAGAATATTTTCTACTAGCTAAGACACTTTATTTCATCAAAGGTTCGAAAAAGCATTGGAGAAAAACTGATTAATCTTTTTATTTCCTCCCGTCAGTCCCTTGAGCTCAAACTCAAAATTTATTCTACTTTTGTTTTCGATAGAAATCATTTTATCCCAACTTGCATCATCAAATTGCATAGACTTAAAATTAAGAAGATTATATTTAGACAATCTTTTATCAGATGCATAAATTTTAAAGGCTATACAGCAGTTCTCATATCCAAAACCAAAATAACTCTCTAAATTTTTCTTTGAATCTAAATCCTTGCTTATTCCACCAATGAATTTATAGCCTCCATGCATTATTCGTTCAATTGAAAATTCTGCATAGTCTAATTCACTCACAGTATGCAATAGAGGAATATTGCTTTGAAAGTTTCTTGAGAATGTTAAACGTGTTTCCGGAAGCTGAATGTCTACTCCTGTTTGACCAAAATTGAGTGTATTTCTTTTCTGGGAGTAGTTAGCCTTAACAAATGCTCGAAGAATCTGATTTTCAAATGATAGATGCGTGCCAATTTGGCTATCTTTTCCAATGGGTTTGTCCAACATTGAATTAATGACCTGACTCTCTTTCAATTCATTTTTTTTGATTATCTGGAAATTTATTGCTGAGTTATTTTTTATTCTTTTTTGCCACTTTAATCTTGCAAGTAAAAACTCTGTATCAGGCACTCTATCTTTACCAAAAAAATATCTTGTATTAAGTCTATTAAAGTTTCCAAGATTACGTTGGTGAAGGTCAAAAATAGGATCCATGGATTGATCTTTATAGTTTGTTTTTTTATATATAAACTCAGGCATCAGCAATGAGAAGCTACCTATAGATGAGCTTCTTAATAAAGATGAAATTTTGATTTTAATTGAAGGGATTGAAGTAGATCGGGTATTTATTTCTTTATCATCAAGGCTATATTTTTTGTGTAAAAATAATCCATCTATTGATACATCAAAATACTGAAAGCCATAAAGAGTTTCTGCTCCAATTTCTGTGATGAACCTTTTTCCAGTCTGATGAATTCTTTGGTTATTAAAAGGTAAATGCTGATTATTGTTGATATCAAAGTTTGCATAATTTGCTCTAGCAAAATATGAAACTGAAGAGCCATATTGTTTATACTCCAGATTTAATTCAGGCTTTTTAATATACCCATTAGTTATAAATGGATTCAAGCTTTGAAAACCTTCTCTCATAATGCTAAGTGACAAATTGTTAACCAGCATACTCATTGATACAGATTGCGTCAGATAATGATCTCTTTGATTGGCTATGTTTGTCAGACTAGAAGGTAAGTCAAGCAACACCATTGAGTCAGATGATTTAGCCCAATCAATAGAAGTTTCAATATTGGTAAAACTTCTATTTTCTTTTATTCGAAATGCCCATCTTTCATTGTCATCTCGATCATGGTCTTTTTTGAATTCTTTATCTTTTGGAAAAAATAGCAAATCTAGATAATTTGCTGCTCCTGAATTTGATTTAGTTAAATATCTATAATTTCCTTCAAAACCTATACCTCTATCTTTTAGAGCTCTTGGAGCAATCGTGAGATCAGATGTATCAGATAGCACCCAAAAGTAGGGTACAAAAAGATCAGCTCCATCAGATGTAAGGCTTAGTTCAGGTTCTAGGAAGCCACTTAACCTATTGGTTGTTGCCGGGAAGGGTAAATAAGGGAGTTTTAAAATTCTTCTATCAAGCACTTTAAGACTTAGATCCTCAATGTAACCACGATCTGTCTCTTCATTTATATTGATAGACTGAGCCTTGATTTCCCAGCCCACTGAGACATCATTGCAAGAGCTAAGACTAGCATTTTTAAATATAAGGTTTTCGCCTAAATTACCAGTCAAGGATTCATAGTCAATTAATAAATTTCTATCTCTTAAGTAAGCTTTTCCATGATCAAGTTCTAACTCGCCAGAATCTTTTACTAGAGAGCCGCTTAAAAATTTAAAATAATTATTAGAATGATAAATATCCCCATTCTTAATATCTTTAACAACGTTCTGATTTTGAAGATAAGTAGCGCTAGAGGCCTTAATTTGCCCATCATTGAAGGTAATTAACACATTATTATCAAGTGAAATATCTCCATTTGATTGAATATCTATTGTTCCAGCATCAATAGAATCAGATGCATAGTTATTAATTAATTTTGGATAAGCTGCCGCGCAACCTTGAAATTGCTCCTGCGTTAGTGAGTTTAATTGATCAACTGAGGCTGCGCTTGCTTGCATAGCTGAAAATAAACCCAGGAGAAATACAAACTTCTTGGTAGAGTTATGTTTTGGTCCTTTAAATTTCAACAATTAAAGCTTTAGGAAGCCATTTCTTTGAGTTCTCTCAAGGTGTCTTTTCCATAAAACATCTCATCTTTTACGAAAAACGTTGGAATTCCAAAAGCTCCCTTTTCAGCAGCTTCACTAGTATTGGCAATTAATTCTTCTTTAATCTCATCTTTTGCAATGCCCTCAATGACAAGATCAGCATGACAATCATGCTCTGTTAATAGCGCATGAAGAGCCTCTGGGGAGTCAAGTTTAAGAGATTGCTCCCACAGCCCACTTAAAACGATTTCAACATAAGAATCAAAAAAATCATTTTTTTGGGCAACTATTGCGCCTCTGATAAGTGAGATAGTATTGACAGGAAAATGTTCATTCATTTTAAACTTTGTGATGCCGTGTTCTCTCATAAATCTATTGAAGGCAGTATCAAATTCATATTTCATTTTATTAGGAATTTCAGCCAAGGTGATCATAGGTGGCTGATTGTTAGATAGCTTCATGATTCCTCCAAGAAGGCAGGGCACATAGTTAAATTTTATGTCATGTGTTGTTTCAAGGTTTTGAATTGCTTTATGACATAGGTAGGCATTTGGACTTGCAAAGTCAAAAATAAAATCTACATTCATGGTCGTCCTCACTTCTAAAGCTTATAATAATCCCTTAACTTGCATCAACCAGTATAAAAATGCAACATCAACCAATAATTATTATAAAAGTTGGAGACATAAAATGAGTTTAAAAGGCAGAGTATTATTTATTACTGGCGGCAGCAGGGGAATAGGTCTTGAAATAGGCAAAAGAGCTGCGCAAGATGGCGCAAAGGTTGTATTGGCCGCAAAAACAGCAGAACCTCATCCAAAACTTGCTGGCACTATATACACTGCAGCAGATGAGATTGTGGCAGCTGGTGGAGAAGCATTGCCAATTATTCTTGATGTGCGTGATGAAGTTAATGTCAGGGACGCAGTTGAGCAAACCGTTAGCCATTTTGGCGGTATTGATATTTGTGTGAACAATGCATCTGCCATTTCATTGACCACTACCCCAGACACAGATATGAAAAGATATGATTTAATGCACCAAATTAATGGTAGGGGAACATATCTTGTAAGCAAATATTGCATTCCCCATCTAAAACAATCTAATAATGCCCATATATTAAATCTAGCCCCACCTCTAGATATGAAGCCTAAATGGTTTGGTCCTCATCTAGCATATACAATGGCAAAATTTACAATGAGTATGTGTGTTTTGGGCATGGCAGAAGAATTAAAACCAGACGGTATAGCGGTTAACGGTTTGTGGCCTAGAACTGCAATTGCAACGGCAGCGGTAAAAAATATTTTAGGCGGTGAGGAGTTAATGAATATTTCAAGAAAACCTGAAATTATGGCCGATGCAGCGTACGAAATTTTTAATAAAAACTCAGAAGATTTTTCTGGCAATTTTTGTATAGATGATTTGGTCTTACATGATGCTGGGGTAAAAGATTTTAGTCATTACGCTGATGTTCCCTTTGATCAGTTGGCGCTTGATTTCTTTTTACCCGATGAAACACCTTTGCCAGATGAAATAAAAAATAGCTAGTTTGAACGAAAAAGATATTTTAGAGCTTGGCGAAAGATGTGGTTACCCATCTCATCAAGCCATAGCCTTAAAAACTGAAGCAAGCGGAAGAGAATATTGGCGACTCACTAGGCAGAATGCCAGCTTTATCTTGTGTTATTTAGATCCGCAAAAGGGGAGCCATGCTCAATTTATTAAAATTGCAAATATTTTTTCAGAGCATCAAATTAATTCTTCCAAAGTATTAGATAGCTTTCCTGAATTGGGCATTACCATTCAAGACGATCTTGGAGATCTGAGTCTATTGGAAGTCGAAGATAGAAATGACTCCAAGGAATTGACTCTAAAGTGTTTAGACTTGTTAGTAGAAATTCAGGCCATCCCAAATTTAAATATTCCATCATTAGAAAGTGCTGATCTTATAAATCAAATGATGTTATTTAATAAGATTTTTTGTAACGAGTTTTTAGATGTAGAGGCTGATTCCTCAATAGAAAAATTAATAGAAAAAGCTTCGTCCGAATTATCAGCTCAGCCACATGTTAATTGCCACTTTGATTTTGAAAGAAGAAATTTAATTTTATCGGAGAGAAATGAAATTTTTGTAATAGATTTCCAGGATTTATCTAGAGGACCAATTGGTATAGATTTGGCTGGAATTTTACTGGATCATTATAGCTTGGCTGATCATGATGCAATAAACCAAGCCCTGAAATATTATCAAGAGAAATCATCTTTTATTGATAGCTCGATTGATCCATTTGAACTTTTTAGATGGGGAGGCGTGCAAAGAAATTTAAGGATTTTGGGGGTTTTATCAAGACTTTACCTTCATGAAGATAAAGATTTTCGTCTAATGGATATGCCTTTAATTTTAAAAAATCTAATTTCCATTGTTCCTGATAATTGGACTTGTAAAGAATATCTAATAGAAAAAATTCAACCAAAATTAAAAAACAAACTCTCAATGATATGAAAGCAATGATTCTGGCAGCTGGAGAAGGAAAAAGACTTCAGCCTTTAACCTTAAAAATCCCTAAGCCCCTAATTAAAGTTGGATCATCTTCCTTAATCGAAGATCAGATTAATAGATTATTAAATCTCGGCATCAATGATTTTGTTATAAATATTTCATACTTGGGTGAGCAAATAAAAGAATCCTTAAAAAATCATCCACACCATCAAAATATCTGTTTTATTGAGGAGCCATACCCTTATGGGACTGGTGGTGCCTTGGTTAATGCTATTGATCACCTAGGAGATGATCCATTTATATTATGTAATGCAGATATTTTTTCTGAAATTGATCTATCCAAACTGCCCAGTTCAACTGATGCAGCACATTTAATCGGTATTTCAAATCCAAATCATAATCAAGATGGAGATTTCTCTTTGCTAGGCAACTCAGTAATTATTAATGATAAGGCAAATGATTTGACTTGGTCAGGTATCTCATTAATCAATCCTGTAATTTTGAAAGAGTATTTAAACTTAGATTTTCCATTTGATATTTGGAATACGATAATGAGGCCTCTAATCAAAGCACAAAAAATTACCGCTCATCAAGACACCTCATTGTGGATAGATATTGGAACTATTGAGAGGTTAGAGCTTGCAAGGGCATCACTAAAAGAAGAAAATTAATTAATTATGGAAAATCAATCACTCATTGCGCCATCTATCCTATCTGCAAACTTTGCACGGTTGGGAGAAGAAGTAAACTCCGTTATGCATGCTGGAGCCGATTGGATTCATTTTGATGTTATGGATAATCATTATGTACCAAACTTAACTATTGGCCCTATGGTGTGTAAATCTCTAAGAGATGACGGCATTAAAAACTTTATTGACGTTCATTTAATGGTTGAGCCGGTTGATGAAATTGCAAAAAGTTTTGCTAATGCGGGTGCAGACTTAATTAGTTTTCATCCTGAAGCCACTAAACATGTTGCAAGAACTATAGATTTAATTAAAAGCCTTGGCTGCAAAGTTGGCATTGCATTAAATCCAGCCACCTCAGTATCTGTTTTAGATAATATTATTCAGGACATCGATTTAGTTTTATTAATGAGTGTAAACCCAGGATTTGGTGGACAGAAATTCATTCCAAGCACATTAAAAAAAATACAAGACGTTAAAGCGATGATTGATCTCCAAGATAAACTGATCTATTTAGAGGTTGATGGGGGCATTAATCTTGATACTATTGCTAGTGTCTCTGAGGCTGGAGCTAATGTATTTGTTGCAGGATCAGCAATTTTTGGATCACCAGATTATGAAGAAACTATTCAGAGTTTCCGTCAAAAAATTTCTTAGCTTAGGCTTAATCATTCTTTCTACCTACTCATATGGGAATATAGAAGCGACTTTTGAGGGAAAGCTAGCTAAGCTCTCTTTGATAGTTGCAAATACCAATGAATCTCGCAGCAAAGGCTTAATGTTTCAGGAGTCTCTTGAAAAAAATCATGGAATGATTTTCATTTGGCCACTAAGTAAAAAGCAATGTATGTGGATGAAAAATACCTCAATCCCTTTAAGCGTTGCCTATCTTTCAACAGATGGTAGAGTTTTAGAGATTTATGATATGGTCCCCTTTTCAGAGGAGTCTATTTGCTCTTCGAAAAAGGCCAGAATGGCTGTTGAAGTGAATCAGGGGTGGTTTTCTAAGAATCAAATTTCTAAGGGCGATAAAATCAATCTTTAAAAATAAATCTAATGATTACAAAAGAAGAATATAACAACTTTAAAGATGCTAATTTTACGGTTCTTCCTATTAGTAGAACAGTTTCAGCTCCTGGAGATACGCCTCTATCTTTGTATTCAAAAATATCAGATCAAAAAAATAATTTTTTATTAGAATCAGTAGAAGGGGGAGAGAGATGGGCTCAGTATTCAATTATTGGATTTGGCTGCCTTGATACCATTAAAGTTTCAGGCAACACAATTGAAACATTAATAAATGGAGTCAGTAATAAATGTAAAGTTGAAAATCCTTTGTTAGCTATTCAAGAAATAACTTCTAAACATCTATCACCAAACTTAGAACACCTGCCAAGATTTCATGGGGGCTATGTTGGTTTTTTTGCCTATGAAAGCTCTCAATATGCAGAAGCTAAAATAGCCATGCTGCCTGAAAAGGGATCTAAATTTGCCGAGCACATGCCCGATATCATGTTAGTTAAAGCTGAAAAGCTTATAGTCTTTGATAATTTGAATAATTCAACCCAAATTATTTTTAATGCCTGTCTTCAAAGCATGACTTATGAGTTTGCTTGCTCACAATTAGATGAAATTGAAAACCTTATCTCTAAATCAATATCTTTAGAGGCTGATAACTTTAAAGAGATAACAAACACATTTGAATTTCACTCAAATTTTACAAAGGCAGAATATCTTGCTGCTGTCAGTACCATAAAAAATTACATCGCAGAAGGCGATGTGATGCAGGTTGTTTTAGCTCAAGATTTTTCAGCAAATTTTGATCTTGACCCCTTTGATTTATACAAAGCAATAAGAGAGTTGAACCCTTCTCCATACATGTATTATTTAAATTTAGATGAATGTCAGATTGTAGGTGCATCTCCAGAAATCTTAGTAAGACTAGAAAATCAAGAAGTAACACTCAGACCCATGGCAGGTACACGAAAGAGAGGAAAAAATTTAGTAGAAGATAAATCCAATCAATCTGAATTACTCAATGATCCAAAAGAAATAGCCGAGCATCTTATGCTTATTGATCTGGGCAGAAATGATGTTGGGCGCGTATCTGAAATCGGATCAGTGAAGGTAACAGCTAAAATGATTGTCGAAAAGTACTCTCATGTAATGCATATAGTATCGAATGTGGTGGGAAGATTGATATCAGGATTAAATTATTTTGATGTTTTAAAAGCAGCATTGCCTGCTGGAACATTATCTGGCGCTCCTAAAATAAGAGCGATGGAAATAATCCATGAGCTAGAACCAAGCTCAAGAGGTATTTATGGCGGGGCAATAGGATATATAGGGTGGAATGGAAACATGGATACAGCCATAGCAATTAGAACAGCTGTAATTAAAGACAAAACGATCCATGTAGGAGCTGGAGCTGGAGTCGTTGCTGACTCTGTGCCAGAAAATGAATGGTTGGAATGTAGGCAAAAATCTAAAGTATTCATGGACGCCATGGAGATGATCTCATGATTTTAGTAATTGATAATTATGATTCTTTTACCTACAACTTGGTTCATTATATTGGAGAATGCGGTCATGAGGTTTTAGTTAAAAGAAATGATGCATTAACCATAGCTGAAATCCATTCTCTTAACCCTGAAAAAATTGTTATTTCTCCAGGTCCCTGTACACCAAATGAGGCTGGAATTTCTATTGAGATTGTTAAAGAATCTCAAGTACCATTATTAGGAGTTTGCTTAGGTCATCAGTCAATTGGTGCGGCCTTTGGAGCTAAGATTATTAAAGCTCCCGAAGTTTTTCATGGCAAAAAATCTAATATCAATCATTCCAATTCAGGATTGTTTAATAATATTCCTGACCCATATTCAGTGGTGAGGTATCACAGTCTCATTATTGATAGCTTCAGTTTGCCAAAAGATTTAAAGGTAATCTCTACAATTGCTGATGATCCTTCAATTATTATGGGGGTAGAGCATGTCTCTAGACCGATATATGGTGTTCAATTTCATCCTGAATCCATTGATACTGATCATGGAATGCAATTAATTAATAATTTTTTAAATATATGATTCAAGATTTTATTAATCAGCTAGAAAGAAAAGAGGACCTTGATTTCCATTCAATGCAGTCTGCGATTGAATCAATCATGACTGGAGAGGTTGATGATCTCTCTATTGAAGCATTTTTGCTGGCCTTGAATGAAAAAGGGATTCAAGAAACTGAGATTACTGCTGCAGCTAGAGTCATGAAAGAAAAATCTTTAACTTACCCATTAGGAGATGGAGATCACATAGATACTTGTGGCACAGGAGGTTCAGGCCTTCATACTTTTAATTGCTCTACGGCTTCATCTTTTGTGGCTGCTGCTGGAGGAGCCGCAGTAACCAAGCATGGTAATAAGGCAGTATCCAGTAAGTCTGGTAGCGCAGATTTGTTGTTAGCCGCTGGAGCTGACATAGCCCATGATCGAGCAAAGTTGGAAAATATTTTTAAGAGAGTGGGTTTTGTTTTTTTGTTTGCCCCTTTGCATCATGAGTCAATGAAATATGTGATGCCCGCAAGGCAAAAAATTGGAAAGAAAACCTTGTTTAATTTGCTAGGCCCTCATACAAATCCATGTGGTGCAAAAAGGCAAATCCTAGGCGTTTACCAAAAAGATTTGGTGAGAACTTTTGCATCGGTTGCAAAGAATTTATCTATGGAACATGTTCTTATTGTTCATGGTTTCGATGGTTTAGATGAAATTTCTATCACCGACTCCACATATGTTGCAGAGCTAAAGGATAATACTATTTCTGAATATGAAATCTCTCCAAAGGATTATGGTTTATCTCTTGGAACACTGCCTGAAATCTCAGCCACTTCACCGGATGACAGTTTGCAATTAATTAGAGAAGCCTTCTCAGGTGATAAATCAGCTGTTCAAGATATGATTGCTCTTAATGCTGGCGCAGCTTTATATCTAGCTAAAAAAGTAGATTCAATTGCAAATGGTATAGAGCTTTCGTTTGAACTGATGAATAACGGTATGGCTGCAGACAAATTAGCTTCATATGTTCGAGTATCCAATAGTTGATGAGTATTCTAGAAAAAATTGTCGCAAATACAAAAGCTGGCCTTGTTCACAAAAAGGCAGAATTACCTTTGAAGCAAATGAAACTTTCTCTAGAAAGTCTAGATCTTCCTAAGAGTAAATTTAAAGAAAATATCTCCAATAGTGATGAAGCCATTATTGCAGAAATAAAAAAAGCTTCACCAAGCGCAGGAGTCATTGCAGAAGAATTTGATCCAGTGAAAAAAGCAATTGAATATGAGGCTTTTGGAGCATCTGCATTATCAATTTTAACCGAAGAAGATTTTTTTATGGGCAGCGTTGATTATTTAAAAGAGGTTAAGAAGATTACTGCCTTACCAATTTTAAGAAAAGATTTCATGATCGATGAATATCAAATTTATGAATCTAAATTGATTGGCGCAGATTGTATTTTATTGATTGCATCGATTCTTTCTGATCAGCAAATCGAAGATTTTATTAATGTCGCTCAACAGCTAGAGCTGGATTACTTAATTGAGGTACATGATGAAAATGAGCTTCGCAGAGTTGAGCATTTTAAAGATGCTTTGATAGGGATAAATAACAGAAATTTAAAAACGTTTGAAGTTGATCTAGAGAATTCTGTTCGCTTAAGAAATGTATTCAAACAAAAAAATGTCTTTATTGCAGAATCAGGAATTAAATCTAGGAAAGATATTAATTATTTAAAACTTAACAACATTAAAGTATTTCTTATTGGAGAAAGCTTAATGAGGGGCTCTTTTTAAATATAAGCACTTGATGAAGTCATCACCTTTGCAGTAAAGCTCATAACTTTTTTTGTTGGCTCAGACAATGATTCACTTCCATTTTCTATCGCCTCTTGAGCATGCTCATCTTCATCAGCTCGCATAGTCTTTAAAATCTCAATTGTCTCAGTATCGTTCTTAGAAACTCTATCCAAATGTTTTTCAAGATGTTTCACTACCTGTTTTTCTGTCTCTTCAACAAATCCCAAACTAGTTTTTTCTCCAAAGCTTCCAAATATTGCACCAATGGCAAATGATCCTGCATACCAAACAGGATTGAGGATTGATGGTTTTCCGTTTAACTCCTCAAGACGTTTTTTGCACCAAATTAAATGATCTGTTTCTTCTTCTCCAGCTTGCACAAGATGATTTTTTATCTCAGCATCTTTGCAGACCATTGCTTGACCTCTATAAAGGGCTTGTGCTGCTACTTCGCCAGCTAAATTTACTCGCATTAGTTGCGCTGACAAACTTTTCTCTTTTTTTGAGAGGGAGGAGGAGGTTTCATTGGCTGGATACGATCTGCCCGTACCACTCTTTTTGAATGATAATGTTTTCAAAGCAACGTCACACTCGTTTATAAAATTATCTAATAGATTCATTTCATTCCTTTATTTCCAATATCTTTTCGATAAAAAGCTCCATTGAAGGATACAGATTCTACCAGATCATAGGCTTTTGATTGAGCTTCTTGCAGATCTTTACCTAAAGCAGTTGCACAAAAAACTCTGCCTCCTGAGGTTAAAACTTTATCATCTTGAAGTTTTGTACCTGCATGGAATAGTTTCTTTCCATCCATGTCAGATGATTCAAATGTTACCTCATTATTTTTTGTATAGTCCTCTGGATAGCCTTGACTCGCAATCACCACCCCGCAGGCATGTTCATCAGTCCACTGAATTTGATAATCGTTTAACTTATCATCGATTGCTGCAAGACAAAGCTCAACAAGACTTGATTTTAATCTCAGCAGAATAGGTTGAGTTTCAGGATCTCCAAATCTGCAATTAAATTCTAGTACCTTTAATTCCCCATTATTTATCATAAGTCCGGCATACAAAAATCCAAGATAGGGGGAATCCTCAATAATTAAACCTCGCATGGTTGGTTTCATAACCTCATCAATAATTTTTTGGTGAAGTTCTTCATCAACTATTGGTGCAGGTGAATATGCACCCATGCCACCTGTATTTAATCCCACATCACCGTCACCTACGGCTTTATGATCCTGACTGGTTGCAAGTGGGATAATTTTATCTTTACTGACCACTGCTATAAAACTTGCCTCTTCTCCAATTAAAAAATCTTCAATAACCACACTTGTCCCAGCATCCCCAAATGCTTGATCTTTAAAAATACTGACCAAAGCTTCCAATGCTTCATTTTCAGTTTGGCAAATAATTACTCCTTTGCCTGCTGCTAAACCATCTGCCTTTACTACTGTTGGGTATGAAATATTTTTTAAGTGATCTTTTGCGCTATCAAAATTATCGAAGGCCGCATAAGTGGCTGTAGGAATACCATATTTAATAAAAAAGTCTTTTGAGAATGTTTTAGAGCCCTCTAACTGAGCTGCAGCACTAGAAGGCCCAAAGGTTTTGATATCATTTGAATGTAAGTAATCTACGAGTCCATCAACAAGAGGTTGTTCTGGACCTACGATTACAAGAGCAATATTTTTTTCAATACAAAAATCTTTAACTACTGCAAAATTATCAACATTAATAGAGACATTAGATACTTTATTTTCTAAAGCAGTTCCTGCATTTCCTGGACAAACAAAAACCTCTGATACAGATTCATCTTGCGCACATTTCCAAGCTAAAGCATGTTCTCTGCCGCCTGATCCAACAACCAAAATGTACATATTTAA
>CENX01089625.1_pt1 | contig 12516 bp, 5 predicted proteins | sample 361321 | NCBI WGS metagenome assembly CENX01 (sample SAMEA2619678, study PRJEB7988) | marine metagenome | isolation source: saline water (ENVO:00002010), including | reverse complement strand
ATATTCATTTAATCAAAAAAAATAATATTTCCTTTTTGATTCATTCCTGATGACCCAATAACATAAGAATAATCCTCTGGTAAAAACCAAAATTTTATTTTTTTACCATTTTGTAAATTATCAATGTGACTAATTATCTGTTTAAAAGTAATATAATTAGAATCAAAAATAATATTGCATTGATCGTGAGTACTGTCAATATCATTTACCAATGATATTTCACCAAACAAATCATTTAATTTGTTGATAGGTTTATCACCAATTAATATATTTTTTTCGGTTTTGATTTCGACAATTTGTTTTTTTGGCATAAAACTTTTAAACAAGACTAAGAATTTTGAAATAAGTAAAATTATGGTTAATAAAAATTGATTTGAAGAGAATATATTTTTAAAATATATAATCATTGCTCCATAGAAAGTCCTAAGGTAATTTATGTCTTTTTTGGTGCTTTCGCCTTTAAAGTGAACTAATGTCGAATTAGCGCTGTAAAAATTATTCATTCCAATTTGTTTAGTTTCATAGCAAATCTCTATATCCTCTCCGAACATAAAATATTCCTCATTGAATCCACCAACTTTTTTATATATAGATTTTTTGATTATCATACTTGCACCACACAAAACATCAACAGAACCTGAATCAAACTCATCAAGGGAAGAATAATATTTAGCATCAAAACCTAAAAGCTTTTTTAAAATAATAGTAATGTTTGGTAGGTTTCTTTTGCTCTCCTTTAAAAATTTCCCTTTTCCGTCAATCATTCTAAATCCGAAAATCCCTAAATCATGTAATTTAAATTTAAAAAATTGATGAAAAACATCTTCAGGAATGATGGTGTCAGGATTTAAAAAAAATAAAAATTCACCCTTAGCAAATTTTACAGCCTTGTTATTAGCTTTAGAAAAGCCAATATTATTATCAGATTTAATTAGCCTCAAATTGTAGTTTTTCGATTCTAGAAATTCTACTGTACCATCCGAAGACGAATTATCAAATACAATAATTTCTCCCTCAATATTATCTAAAGCTTTAATTACACTTTGAATACAATAATCCAAGAATGCTTTACAATTGTAGCTTACAATTATTACAGAAACTTTCAATTTTAACTTTTTAGTGAATTTTCAAATGGAATTCTGTCTGTGATACTTCTACCTAGTGTAACCTCATCTGCATATTCTAAGTCATCCCCAACTGAAATACCCCTAGCTATTGTTGATGTAGCTATGTTATAATCAGAAATTTTCCTGTAAATGTAAAAATTAGTTGTATCTCCCTCCATTGTGGTACTTAACGCAAAAATTACCTCTTTTATTGGATTATTCTTTACTTTTTCTACCAAAGATTCAATATTTAAATCATCTGGTCCAATTCCATCAATGGGAGATATTTTACCGCCTAAGACATGATAAAGACCATTAAATGTACTTGTTTTTTCGATAGCCATCACATCCCTTATATCCTCAACCACACAAATAACAGATTGATCTCTTCTTGGATTTGAACATATTTCACAAACATCTAAATCTGAAATATTATTACAATTTTTACAGAAATTTACATTTAATCTCATCTCGGAAATTGCATTTGCTAGGTTTTTGGATTGGTCTTTTGGTTGTCTTAATAGATAGAGAACCAAACGTAATGCGGTTTTTTTACCAATTCCTGGTAAATTAGAAATTTCATTGACCGCATTTTCGATAAATTTTGAGGGAAACTCCATTAAACAAACTTACAAATTTTAAGAAGTTACTCTTCCTTTGATTTGTTCTTTTTTTGAAAAAACATTAAAAATTATAGTTAACTTAGAAAAGCAAAAAATTATCATGAATTCAGCAACGATTATTTCAATAATTGCTATTTATTTTTTAGTGCTTTATGTTATTTCTTATCTAACTGGAAAGGATGATAGCAATAAAATGTTTTTTAATGCAGGAAGAAATTCTAAATGGTATGTCGTTGCATTTGGTATGGTTGGTGCATCATTATCAGGTGTGACTTTTATTTCCGTGCCTGGATGGATTGAAACCTCCCAATTTAGTTACTTACAGGTTGTATTTGGATATTTTGTAGGCTACCTAATTGTTAGTTATATATTATTACCAGTTTATTATAGGTTAAATTTAACCTCGATATATGAATATCTGGATATAAGATTTGGTAAGTCTGCCCATCTAACTGGAGCATTTTATTTTTTCATTTCAAGATTACTTGGGGCTTCTTTTCGCTTATTTCTCGTAGCCATTGTTCTTCAACAATTTGTTTTTGATAACTGGAATATACCATTTCCTGTCACAGTTGGAATTTCAATTGCTCTGATTTGGATATACACATTCAAGGGTGGTATAAAAACCATTGTATGGACCGACACATTACAAACTTTATTTATGATTTTAGCAGTAATTATTTCTATTACTTCTATTTTGAATAGTATTGATTTAAGTATATCAGAGTATTTCTTTTCTGATGAATTTAAAAGATTAAATCAAGTTTTTTTCACTGAAAATATAAATGCCAGAAACCATTTTTTTAAATCATTTTTTGGAGGTGTTTTTGTGACAATATGTATGACAGGACTCGATCAAGATATGATGCAAAAAAACTTAACTTGTAAATCTATTGAGGACGCTCAAAAAAACATGATTAGTTTTAGTGTTGTTTTAGTTTTAGTAACTGCCTTATTTATGTTTTTAGGTAGTCTATTATTCACATACAAAAACATAAATGGCATTGAAATTCCGTCAATGAATGGTCAAGTAAGAACCGATTTGCTTTTTCCAGAAATAGCATTAAACGGTGAATTAGGGATAATCTTGGGTATTAGTTTTTTACTAGGTCTGATAGCTGCGGCCTACAGTAGTGCTGACAGCGCACTAACATCTCTTACAACTTCCTTTTGTGTAGATTTTTTAGGAATGGGTGAAAATAAAAAACAAAATAAAAATACTAGAAAGATTGTTCATATTGGTATGAGTATATTATTAATGATTGTTATAATAATATACAAGTATGTACTCAGTAGTAATGTAATTGATAGTCTACTAACAGTAGCTTCATACACTTATGGTCCGCTTCTTGGATTATTTGCATTTGGATTATATACTAAAAGAAGCATAAAGGGTAATCTTATATATTTAGTTGTTATTCTTGCGCCAATATTAACTTACTTAATAAATATTAGTCCTACTCTAATTTATTTTTTAAGTGATGAGATTTCAAATGTATGTCATTTAAAAAGTTGGTCTTGTGCAAATGACTATGCAAAGGATAATTTTTATATTTTTGGTTATGAATTATTACCTATAAACGGCTTGATTACTATGTTGGGGCTATATTTCTGTTCTAAAAAATAAAAATGAGAAAATATATTGTCATAATTATATTATTACCTGCTTTAATTTTCATTTCGTGTAATAATGAAAATAGGGAATTAGATCCAGTGGTAGTACTTTCAGAAAATGTAGAGATTTACGAATCAGATTTTATAAGCGACGATTATATATTTGTTGTTGAAAATTCTTCTGCAAAATCTTTTTTGGTTAATAAAGAGGGTCATACACTTTATGAATGGAATTTTGAATCCAGATCAGGAAATGATTTAGAAATACTTCCAAACGGAAATATAATTGGTTTATTTAAGGCTGATGACTCACCCATTTCCTTTGGTGGATTTGGTGGTATTGCTAGACTTGTGGATTTAAATGGTAATACATTATGGGAATATACCCTAAGTGATGAAAATTATAATGCTCATCATGATGTTGAAATGCTCCCGAATGGAAATTTACTTATGATGGTTTGGGAAAGAATTGATAATGATACAGCATTGGATAATGGTGTAGATTTTAATTCTGATATTTATACAGAAAAAATAATAGAAATTAATCCTACAAATAATCAAATAATATGGGAATGGAGAAGTTGGGATCACATTATTCAAGATAAATTTGAAGACTTGCCTAATTATGGTAGTCTAAATTCAAATCCGGGAAAAATAAATATTAATCACACAATTGACAACCCTCCAGGGGGTAGTTTTTTTGATGGTGGAGATATTATGCATGCTAATGGTTTAGATTATGATCCTTTAAACGATGTGATTTACCTGAGTGTAAATTATTATGATGAAATATGGGTTATTGATCATAGTACTACAATCGAAGAATCACAGACTGACAGTGGAGGAAATTATAATAAAGGTGGTGACCTGATATATAGATTTGGAAATCCCAACACATATAACAGCATCGGAGATAAAATTTTCGATAAAAATCATTTTCCTAATCTTTTAGAAGATGGAGTGGATGGTGAAGGTAATGTCTTAGTCTATGTAAATGGTAATTCAAGTGAACAATCTGTAGTCTATGAATTACAAATGCCCGACTATTTCAATCTAGATTCAAACTCAAATAACGAACCTGAAATTGTTTGGAGCTATTCTAATGAAGAAATTTACTCTGGAAAGCTTTGCGGAGCAGTAAGATTGTCAAACGGTAATACTCTAATTACAGAGGCAGATCATGGATTGTGGGAGGTAACCCCAGAGGGTAATGTTGTATGGAAATTCTTGAAGGATGAAGAGATTGGAAATTTTTGGAGATCTTATCATTATTCACCAAGAGGAGTAGAAATGGAAAGTCTTGGTTTAATAGAAGATTAAGTTTGCCTATGTCAATATGTCATAAATCTTTGTTTGGCATTTTTATTGGACAAAATAGTTAAAAAATGAAAAAATGAAAAAAGGAAATATTAACGTTTCAGTTGAAAATATTTTTCCACTAATTAAAAAGTTTTTATACAGTGATCATGAAATATTTTTACGTGAATTAATTAGTAATGCCACTGATGCCACTTTAAAACTTAATCATATCGCAAGTATAGGTAAAGAAAAAATTGACGTTGGGAGTCCTATAATAGAAGTAAAAGTCGATAAAAAAGGAAAAAAACTGCATATAATTGATCAGGGAATCGGAATGACAGCTGACGAAATAGAAAAGTATATTAATGAAGTTGCATTTTCAGGAGCTGAAGAGTTTTTAGAAAAATATAAAGATAGTGCTAAAGACTCTGGAATTATAGGCCATTTTGGTCTTGGTTTTTATTCTGCTTTCATGGTTGCTAAAAAGGTTGAGATAATTTCAAAATCTTACAAAAATAAGTCCTCAGCTCATTGGACTTGCGATGGATCACCAAACTACACATTAGAAAAAGGAAATAAAAAAAATAGAGGAACCGAAATAATTTTGCATATAGACAAAGATTCTAAGGAGTTTTTAGAAGAAAATAAGATATCAGAATTACTTATTAAGTATAATAAGTTTATGCCAATTCCGATAAAATTCGGAACCAAGGAAGAATCTCTTCCTTTGGAAAAAGATGCTAAGGAAGGTGACAAGCCAAAAACTAAAACTGTTGACAATATCATTAATAATGTTAGTCCTGCCTGGACAAAACAACCTAAAGATTTAAAGGATGAGGATTATAAATCATTTTACAGAGAGTTATATCCCATGCAATTTGAGGAGCCTTTGTTTAATATACACCTCAATGTTGATTATCCATTTAATCTAACCGGAATTCTTTATTTTCCAAAATTAACTAACGATGTAAATGTTCAAAAAGACAAGATTCAGCTTTACCAAAATCAGGTTTTTGTAACAGATAATGTCGAAGGTATAGTTCCTGAATTTTTAACACTTTTAAGAGGAGTTATTGATTCACCAGACATACCTCTTAACGTTTCTAGATCCTATTTACAAGCCGATGGAGCAGTTAAGAAGATTTCTGCATATATAACCAGAAAAGTTGCTGATAAATTATCTAATTTATTTAAAAAAGACCGCAAAGGATTTGAACAAAAATGGAATGACATTAAAATTGTTATTGAATACGGGATGTTAAGTGAAGAAAAGTTTTTTGAAAAATCAGAAAAATTTGCTCTTTATCCTTCGGTTGATGACAATTTTTACACATATGAGGAATTATATAACAAGATAAAAGCAAAACAAACTGACAAAGATGATAATTTAGTAATTCTTTATGCATCAGATAAACAAACTCAACACAGTTACATTGAAAATGCAAAAAATAGAGGCTATGAAGTACTATTATTGGACTCTCCTATTGTAAGTCATCTGATTCAAAAACTTGAAACATCCAAAGAAAAAATTCAGTTTGCAAGGGTTGATTCAGATCATATTGATAACCTAATCAACAAAGACGAGAATAAAGTTTCAAAGTTAAGTGATGATCAGCGTAAAGAATTAGAGGAAATTGTGAAAAATGTTATCAATGATGAAAAATTTATAATCAAATTAGAACCTTTGGATTCTAAAGAAAACCCTTTCATTATTACGAATCCAGAATTTATGAGAAGAATGAAGGAAATGCAGCAAAGCGGTGGAGGTGGTATGTTTGGATCTGGTAGTATGCCTGATATGTTTAACCTTGTAATCAATACAAACTCAGAACTTATTTCTCAAATTATTAATACTAAAACAAGAAAAAAACAAGAAAGACTAATTAGTCAAAGTTTAGATCTAGCAAAACTATCCCATGGTCTTCTCAGTGGTGAAGAACTCACAAAATTCATAAAAAGAAGCTATGATATAATTAAATAGTATTATTTAAAAAATGCCTCGATTATCTCAGAGGCATTTTTTTATTATCTTTATTGGGTATGATGGCTTTGTTTTTGTATTATTCGAATTACATTATTTTTTTATAACAACATCACAAAATTATATCTAATTAAATAATAAGATGGATTTAAGAAACTTGATTAAAATTTTTTTTATTTTTTTTCTATTATTTAATTGTAATACAGCTTATTCTCAGTACAGTAAAAATCATTACATTCCTCCGATAACATCAACTGGAAGCGGGGGTGGTGATGCCCAAGAGCAATATTTATATATCTCTACACCTAGTCAAACCCCTGTTAGTGTTACTATAAAACCATTAGGTGGTACTGAAATAACACAGCTTGTTTCAAACGCAGCCCCTTGGGAATACTTCATTGGTGATGGAAATAACACTAACCTTATTTTAAATAGCAATCTCTTAGACGGAGACCCTTTTGACAATAAAGGGTTTATAGTCGAAGCTGAATATCCTGTTTATGTTTCTGCTAGATTATTTGCAAGTTCTCAAGATTATCAGGCCGGAACTATTGTAAGTAAAGGAACTACTGCGCTGGGAAATGAGTTTAGGGCTGGGAGTTTTGTAAGTGGTGGATTCTTGGAAGGCTCTGCAACTAATTATCTTGATTTCATCTCTGTTTTAGCAACGCAGGACAATACCACGGTAAATTTTTCTGAGTTTGGTAACGGAGTAACATTTGTAAATAACATTCCAACAAGTAATATAATATTAAATGCGGGTGATTCATACTCAGTTGCAACAAGACCATATCCATCATCAACTAACTTTGATAATGCTGGAGGATTAATTGGAGCACTAATTGAGTCAGATAAACCTATTGCGGTTAATTCCGGCTCCTTCACTGGAAGTAACAGTTTAATTGGTAGTAATACTGGTCAAGATATTGGTATTGATCAGCTTGTTCCAAGTGATGTAGTAGGCGATGAATATATTTTTGTTAGAGGTCTCGGTCCAGATGAGGTTGAAAGACCTCTTATCGTAGCACATGAAGACAATACCGAAGTTTATGTGAACGGAACACTGCAAACCACTTTAAATGCAAGTGAATACTACTCAGTACCATCAACTTTTTACGGCGTTAGTTATGAAATAGATGATTATGATTTTGGAGGTAATGTAAATAATGATGGTTATCCCGAAGTTGATAATAACGGAACTGTTATTAATCCTGCTGCAAATGCTGATGATCAACCGCCAACAAATCAGTCTAGTAATATGTATGTAAATACTTCAAAACCTGTTTTTGCATATCAGGTAGTTGGTGGAATAAGAACTGGGTCTGGAAGTAGTTGGGGTGGGGTCACAAGTGGTGTAGCAAATGTTGGATTATTTTTTGTTCCACCAATTAATTGCACAACTCCGAACACCGTTAACAATATTCCAGCTGTAAGCGAAATTGGAGGAGATGTATTTGGGGGAGTAGTAACAATTATAGCTGAATCTGGTGCTGATTTATTTATCAATGGAAACCCCATTACTGATTATGGTTCTATACCCCAGACCGTGGTAGCAAATCCTCTTTTTGAATCATATACAATTGAAAATTTATTAGGAAATGTTACCATTGAATCAAGTGCACAAGTATATGTTGCAACTTTTGGTGCCCAGGATTTTGCAACTTTTGGTGGCTACTACTCTGGATTTGATACCCAACCAGAAATTGTTCTTGAACCAATAACCATTGATACTGAAACTTGTATCCCTAACATAAGTTTAAATTTAGGAAGTATTTCTACCTATGATGAATATCAATGGTTTTATAACGGAGTTGCAATTCCTGGTGCAACCCAGCCAGATTATGTGCCAATTGAAGCTGGGTACTATCAAATTTCTGCGAATATTTTAGATTGTGCAGGTGAAGCTTTGTCTAACAACTTGCCAGTAAGCTCTTGTCCTGAAGATTATGATAATGATGGTATCAATGATAATATAGATATTGATATTGATAATGATGGTATTTTAAACTGTGTTGAATCTCTTGGGAATCAATTTATTGACCTAAGCAATCCAGCCGGTGGTACCATTGATGGTATTTATGACTATACTTTTGGATTAAATTCCTCTGATCCCAGTGTAGCTGAATGGATTGGTGATAATTTGGGTAATTGGCAAACTTCTTCACCTCCATCCTATTTTGATAGTGATAGTAACCCTCAAGATGGGTTTATATCTTCTTCAACAAGCTTCGATACTGAAATAAGTTTAGCTATAAGTCACAGTGGAGTAATTAATAGTACCACAGTGACAAGCTCACTTGATAATGAAGAATGGTTTAGTATTAAAGTTCCCTTTGATAAAACCCTAACTTTACTAGATCCTGATGACCAGGTGTTAATCGACACTAACTTTGATGGAATATTTGAGACTGGAATCACAAACTTCTCCAATTTTGAAATTCGCTTTAGAATAAATGGGGCGAATTTAGATGCAGAAGATGCAACCTTTATTTTTTATACTCATTTAACAGATTACTTTGAGGTTACTCATTACAATTCTTCTCAAAACATTAATACTGCAATTTTTAATGTGATTGCTACATGTCTTCCCGTAGACAGTGACGGAGACGGAGTAGTCGATTCAAGAGATTATGATAGTGATAATGATGGAATTACTGACATAGTTGAGGCAAGCGGTGATGGTTATATTCCAATTTCTGGGATTGATACAGATGGTGATGGTTATGATGATATTTTTGCAAGTGACTTTACACCAAATGACTTTGATAATGATGGAGTATATGATTATCTGGATTTAGACTCTGATAACGATGGTATCTTTGATCTTCATGAATCAGGGGCTTTAACTTTAGTAAATGATGGTGACCTGAATGGAGTAATTGACGGATCTGTTGTTGGAAATAACGGATTAAATGATTCAATTGAAACTACAGCAGACTCTGGAATTTTAAATTACTCTGTAGAAAATACCACATTTAACGATGATGATTTCTTTAACTATATAAACTTGGATTCAGATTCTGATGGTTGCTATGATGTAGCTGAAGCAGGTTATACAGACCAAAATGATGATGGAATACTGGGAGATAATCCGATTAGTACTGATTCTGTAACTGGGCTCATTACAAGTGGAATTGATGGTTATACACTCCCAATTAATGATGATTATATAATTGGTGCGCCGATTGTTATTGATATTCAGCCTGAACCAGAATATATTGTCTGTGAAAATGGGTCAGTTCAAATTACAATTCAATCATCAACAATAGATGAATACCAATGGCAATCATCACCTGACGGGATAAATTGGAGTGATCTTATTGATAATATATATTTTTCAGGCGTTAATAGTGCTACATTACAAATTATTGACATTCCTTTATCATTAGATGATTTTCAATTTAGGGCTTTAGTTGACAGAGATGGATTTGGGTGTATATTATATTCGGAATCATCAACATTATTGATTAATCCGGTTCCAGAGACAATTGTTCCAACCCCACTGGAGGAATGTGATGATGATTATGACGGAATAGTATCATATTTTGACTTAGAAACTAAAACTGACGAAATTTTAAATGGACAAACTGGAATTACTGTAACCTATCATGAAACTATTAATGAAGCCGAAAATAGTTTAAATGGGTTGGTTGGACTATATACGAATGTTGATGCAGATAATCAAATACTTTATGTTAGATTAGAAGATAATGTAACCCTTTGTGTAGCAATTACTACTCTTGAGCTTATTGTTAATCCTATTCCGGAGGTGGTTATACCACCTGTTTCAGAAGTATGTGACGCTAACTACGACGGGATAACAACTATGGATCTAAGCTTATTAGACTCTGCAATTTTAAATGGTCAGACTGGAATCAGTCTTACGTATCATCTCACACAAGAGGATGCTGATGATGCTTTGGGTGCACTTCCTTTAAATTATCAAAATACATTATCTCCGTTTGACCAAGAGCTTTTTGTAAGATTAGAAAACGACATTACCGGTTGCTATTCTACAACAAGTCAAGAAATTATAGTTAATGTACCTGCTGTAATTGAGGTTGCGGATTATGAACTTTGTGATTATGACAACTCTGGTGATATGCAAGAAATATTTGATATAACCACTTTGGATAGTGAAATTATAAACGGTCAGGATGTAACTTTATCCTACTTTACAACACTAGCTGATTCTCAAAATAATACTAATGCCCTATCAGTTGTAGAACTTCAAAATTATGAAAACACAACTGCATCTAGTGAACCCATATATGTAAGATTAGAGCAAAATGTAACAGGCTGTCTCAGTTTTGGTTCATTTAATGTCACCGTAAATCCATTACCCAATGTCATCGAAAATACAGACTTGGTTCAGTGCGATATTGGAAATTTATTCTTGGGAGACTCTCCAAACGATGGTTACTCCATTTATAATTTGGAAGAAGCTGCTGAAAATATTGTTATTGGTGATGATCCAAATAACTACGTTCTTACCTTCCATACATCTCAGGCAGATTTAGATGCGGGAATTGGTGCTATCGCTGATCCTACAGCATACCTTAATACTTCTCCTTTACAAAATATTTATTGTAGAGTTGAAAACATTAATACAAGCTGCTACACTACTTCTTTTTTCTTTTTAGAAACTATATACAATCCAATACCTGCTGATGCTGGACTGACTGTTTGCGATAATAGTGAAGGAAATGGAAATGATTATAACGGGCTGGGATTATTTACCTTAAGTGATGCGAATGAATATGTGTTATCATTAATTATTGATATACTTAATAACGACCTTGATCCCACAAATGATGTTGCTGATTTTAATGAGCTTAATATTGCATATTATGTAAGTGAAGAAGATGCAATATTGGAGCTTAATCAACTACCTAATGAGTATGTGAGTGAAGTTCCAGATGAGCAGACAGTCTATCTAAGGATTGAAAGAGGTAATGATTGTTTTGGAATTGATACAATGGATTTGGTGGTACTACCTGTTCCGGAGTACAACGAAATACCAGATGAAATTTTATGTACAGACACACCTGGTGTTATTGATATAAATCTTACAGATTATGATTCGCAAGTATTAGTACTTCAAGATCCTAATCTATACAATGTTACATATCATAACTCTCAGTTAAATGCTGATACTGGAATCGATCCTTTGGTAAGCCCATATACTGTAAACGAAGAGCAAACAATTTATGTTAGAGTCGAAGTGGATAATACTGACCCTTTTACAACTGGCTGTTTTATTTCTAATATAAACTTTACACTATCTGTTGAAACAAAGCCTATTTTTGCAGCTCCTAGTCCACTTATCGTTTGTGATGATGATGAAATAGATGGAACTGCAATCATTGATATTTCTGTTTTAACTGAAGGAATTATGGCTGGTATCCAGGAAAATGTAGTTACCTATCATGAAACACCCGAGGATATGAATTCAGGTTTAAATGCGATAGAAAATACTTCGTCTTATACCAATATTTCAAATCCGCAAACACTTTACGTCAGAATTGAAGATGATATGACTGAATTAACTGGCTGTTATTCAGATACTACTTTAGAATTATTCGTACAAATACCACCTCCAGTGACTGATCCTCCTGCGTTAGAATATTGTGACGCAGATGCTGATGGTTTTGGGGTATTTAATTTAAGTGAATCAGATGAAATAATTGCAAATGGTTTACCAAATCTATTAATTTCTTATCATGAGACTTTATCTGATGCAGAAAATAATTTATTCCCAATAACTGGCCCTTACAATAATATTGTTGCATACGAGCAAACTATCTATATTAGAGTTGATAATTTGAATGTTTCAAATGGATGCGTAACGACGCTAAGTACCAACCTTATTGTTTATGATATATCTCAAATT
>CENX01000544.1_pt1 | contig 12585 bp, 13 predicted proteins | sample 361321 | NCBI WGS metagenome assembly CENX01 (sample SAMEA2619678, study PRJEB7988) | marine metagenome | isolation source: saline water (ENVO:00002010), including | reverse complement strand
TCCATGTTACCATTGTCCAATATACCTTGAAAGATGGCACACACATCTATATCTCTATTAGAATTACCCTCTTGCATGTGTTGTAAATGTGGCCAGTTGTGAGCGACATTGTAACCTGTAAGTTTCATCCTATTGTAAACATCGTTTGGTATATCATATCCCTTGTCCAAAATAGAACCACTACCAAAAAACCACTTATTAATAATAGTTTCTTCCTTATAATCCTCTTGAGATAGTAATTGTTTCTTAAACAAATACTTAGCATCTGATTCTACGAATACTTCGTAAGCACCCATAATAGAAGTTGAATCACCGCCATGAAACATAAAATAATCACCCGATTTCTTAGCCATGTTCTCTCTACCTTGATCGATACTTTTTTCTAATGATAAAGATAGATTCATAAATTCGTCCGCATGAACAAACTCGTAATCATAGTCACCTGAATCAGTAATATCAATACTGTATTCTCTGAGTAAATCTCTAGTGTGTATCAATCCACTGAAACACTTTACGTTGGATGGATCAGTTAATCTAATTTTTATCATGAAAGTAGATCTATGTCGTTACCAACCATATTAGAAACCATCTGTTCAAATGAAGTTTCTGGTTTCCATCCTAATTTCTCACGTGCTTTTGTAGAGTCACCACATAGAACAGCGACTTCTGCTGGTCTCATAAATCTTTCATCTTGTAGGACATACTTTTCCCAATCAGTAATGTCAACAGCGTCAAAGGCGGCATCAAGAAAATCTCTTATGGAGTGTTCTACACCAGTAGCAATAACGTAATCATCTGGCTCATCTTGTTGTAACATTAACCACATGGATTTAACGTAATCAGGTGAATATCCCCAATCCCTTTTAGCATCAAGATTACCTAACTTTATATAATCTTCTATTCCTAAATGAATTTTAGCTACACCATCTGTAATCTTACGAGTTACGAATTCAACACCTCGGCGCTCTGATTCATGGTTGAACAGAATACCACTAACGTTAAACATATCGTAAGACTCTCTGTAATTCTTTGTAATCCAATGACCATACAGCTTAGCAACACCATACGGACTTCTTGGATAAAATGGTGTATTTTCATTTGCTGGATTCTCTACCATCCTACCATAGAGTTCAGAAGTTGATGCTTGATAAAATTTAATACGTTTAACCGTATCATACTCCCTTATAGCCTCGAGCATTCTCAAAGCACCAAGACCTGTGACATCACCTGTTTGTTCGGGTGTGTTCCAACTCTCACCCACGAATGACATAGCAGCAAGATTGTAAACCTCATGTGGATTTGATTTAACCAAACATCTATACAATGAATTTTGATCAGTAAGATCACCACTTAAAAATGTTATCTTACCCTCTAAATGTAATGTATTCGTTCTATTAGGAGTTGATGTTCTTCTCTCCATACCAAATACTTCATAACCTTGTAACAATAGAAAGTCGGCAAGGTGACTACCATCCATTCCATTTATACCTGTAATTAATGCTCTCTTATTCATTTCGACTCCAATATCTGTTTTAAATCGTTGTACTCTTTAAATTTACCATGACCTCTCACTAACTTCTGTATGTTCTCTTTTGATAATTTTAAAAACTGTTGAAAGTTATCATTTTTATCTCCAATAAAAGAATGTGGATTATTTTCGTCTTTCACATACATTCTTTTCTGAGGATGTCTTCTAGCATGTACGTGTAATATGTTTTGACACACAACCTGCATAAAGTTCTCACCTAATAGTTTCTGACACATTATTGATAAACCTTCATCATCATTATACAATAGACAAGATGGAATGTTTACACCAAACTTTATCAAATCACTTGACAAAACTAAACAAGCACCACTTATTTTTGGATATGGTATGTAGGCAAAATCAAATTCCTCGGCTCTAGCATTTATCTCATTCATCTTTCCAACTGACATAGGTGATTTAGCTTGATTAGGATTTAAGTGTCCCTTATCATCATCTACAAAAACATGATCTCTGTAATCAACATGAACTAAGGCATCCCAACTACTATCCCACATCTTTCTATCAGCAAAACTTAAAAGATACTTATGTATATTTTGTTCATCGGTGTATTTAGATAATGTCTCTATGACTTGAAATGCCTCTCGTGGAAAAAAACTATCGGTCTCACCCCACATTACATAATCAACTTTCTTACAATAGTTGTAATTTAAATCTCTTCTATAATCAGCATGGAAATAAAACTCATTACCATCTTTGATTTCATGATTGACAATAAATCCCATTGACTCTAATGTTGACACACCTTTTTTGAACTTAATTACCAACTCATGTTTCTTAATCTTATCTGTATCCACCTTTTCAAAATGTTGTAACATGTTAAAACACAAATCAATCGTTACATTTTCTTTGTTCTCTACGGTTTCTAATAGATTCACCATACCATCAATGAAATCAGCATACATCTCTATTTCAAACCACATCACGTGAGTTCCAATTACATATTTTTTATTTAACTTCACAGACTTCTCTCCTATGTCTCCAACCACCACTGAAACCATGTTCAACTAATACAGAACCAATGATAACTTGTCTGCTACCCATGGCTCGATGTTTTTCTTGAAACCTTTCATTTCCTTGCCACGGTGTGGTTTCCTCTACATCAAACAACTTCCCATCATTCTGATATTCTTTGTAGTAATCTCTACTGAATCCATAAAACCAACCATGTAAACCACCACCAACAGGATGATTTTGATTTGTAATATCATATGAAGCTCCTTTTTTGTGAAATGATTGATTGTGTTGTCCAGGAGCACCTGGTGAGGTAACACCAAACAATGTATTTTTTAAATCAAAACCACTCGACACATCCACAAAAAAATCATTTATGGTTTTATTAAAAGTTAAATCATCATTACAAACAAATATAAAATCATTACCATTCATGTAACCAAAATTAGCACATAAATTCCATCCCCTCGTAACACCAAATGTATCATCATCATTGTAAATGTAGTTGTATTTCAGTGGTATGTCTACATTGTTAACTAAGTTGGATGAAGCGTTATCAACAATTACAACGTCATAATCAATCTCCATTGATTCTTCTAATGAATCTAGAAAGTTTTTTAACATTAGTCTACCATCAGCCCTTCCTTTTGCCATTCCCCTACCATGACCAATGTCGATTTCTTTTTCATTATCGACTTTTGGTCTATAATGATTTAAAACACCGAATATTGGTCTCATGCGTATACCTCTTTATATTCTTCTATTGTTTCACCCACACCTATTTTACATGATTTACACACACCCTCTTTAGGTCCGTCTTCAAGATGATGATCTCTCCAAGGCTTATATTTATCGCCTAAAAATATGTCATCTAGTTTATCATCAAAAGCATTACCCATTAGTCCAATTTCATGTCCCTTGACATCCGATCTAAGATTACAACAAATCATAACACTGCCGTTGTAATCTAGATACATACTATCAAAAGGTTTCATACATCTTTTAGTTCTGGTGTAATCACCAGCTAAATCAACCGAATCTCCTCTACTTGAACCATCATGTTCAAAGTTACGAGCTCTGATATGAACTGTCATGTCTTTATAACTTAAATCATATTCTATCTTATGATCATCTATATCAACAATCAACTCTGATGGTATGTCTAATTTCTTTATTTTTCTTAACATCCTCTTTCTGGCTTTATCATGTTTGTATCTTTCATTATTACCAAGATACTGTTGAATGAATAATTCATTAAAACCCACACTCTCTAGCTCTTGAATGTAATCTTTGGTCATGTAGTCACCATTAGTATTTGTTCTTAGTTTAGCGTTAGGTAAGTATTCTCTTGCCTGTTTTATCCTTTCTATAAACAAATCACGAAATGCTGTTGGTTCGTTATACCTACTGTAAGCCACCTCGCCACTGTAATTAATATCCTTTAGTTGTTGTAAAATTTCTAAATATTTTTCTTCAGGCATCAAGTGATTATGGGATATTCTGTCAACAAAAGAATTAGGACAGAACCAGCATTTTCTATTACAATAAGAAAATATTTCAATCTCTATGAATTTAAGACTTTCTTTAAATTTCACTCAATACTCCATTAGTTTTTTTCATCCACTGATAACAAGCATTGTTGTCTTCATTATTTGGTATACCATTGAAATGATATATCCACCCTATATTTGTAAAAGTTAATTCATTGTTTAATATTTCAGTTCTACTCATATCTTGCATGTTCCACTCATATGGTAAAAACTTTGTATCAATATCTTCGCTTTGAACAAAAAAGTTTAAGACTGGTTGATCAGTTCCCACTCCATACGTTTCTTGTAATTTAACAATATTATCTCTGTTTTCCAAGTAATATTTTATTATTTTATCATAAAAATCCTTGTGTTTTTTATTACAGATGATAACACCAGAGTTGAAATACTCCCAAAGTGGCACATCAACATTAGGAAACAGATGTTTTTTGTAATTCTCTATACTTCGACACACCCAATCAAAACTACCATAGCTCGGTACAACTGAAAACTTGTGGTCTGTTAAATCAAAGGGACTTGGTGACTGAGGATGAATAATAGTATCGGCATCAGCTATTAGTATTTGATCGTAACTTATATCACTTCCCTCTAAAAGTTGAAATACAAATAGTTTGTGCCAGTTAGCATTCATTACGTTCTCAGGGTATATACGTTCCTCTAGCACAACTAGTTCTGTGTTATTTTTATCACACCATCGTTTCCAACTATCTATTGAAAATTGATAAGGTTTGTTTCTGTTAATCTTTTTGGTTTCAGGTAAATTTACTATAAAAACTACGTTTTTCATTTTACCACCTTACAAATCAGACCTTCATGATCTTTCAATGTCCTATTCTCACCAAAGGTATGACCTGGCTCACATCCTATTTTCTTGACCACCTCAATGTATCCAATATCAATGTTTTCATCGACTGCTCTCTTTACATGATCCTCATGAACATTCAATCCATAATCATCAAATATTATGTAAAAATCACCATCACATTCTAGTTCTAAAGATCTTTTAATATCAGACATTACTTGTTCATACTGATGTCCAGCATCTATTAAGACAACAGATACATCTTTAAAATCTAAAATTTTATCAGAATACAGATCAAATGCCACGTATTCAATATTATCAATACCGACATTTAACATTTTAGCAGTGGCGAGTGATTCTTCACTGAAATTAATCGTGTAAACTTTTTTGAAACAATGAGATAAAATCTTTGTGGTCTGTCCCTTGTGTGTACCAAATTCAACACAAATTTGATTTTTAAAGTCCTTGAAAAAATTCCAAACATCTGTTTTAAACTTATCAGAAGTGGTAGTTGGATTTACACTTTTATCTTCATTTATACTTTCAAGTAAAAAATTGATATCTGGCTCATCAACGTAATTATGTTTTACTAAATTCCAAAGATTTTTCATTACCTCTGTTCTTTGATTTTTTGGTATTCCATTAAAAACCCAATTATATCCATACTTTATAAAGTAAGGTGTTTTATCTTCTTCTAGTTGCCAGTTATAACCAAACATTTCTTTTCTGTGGATGTGAGTTAGCTTGTAAGTAAAAGGTAAATCTAAATTCAATTCAACACCATTTTTCTGGACCCAATAATTTAATGGAGTTTGCTCTGTGCCCTTACGAACAACCTTATCTTGTAACTCTACGAATTCTTTAGTGTTATTAAGATATAAATCCTTAAACTCTAAAAATATATCTTTATGTGATTTATTAAAAATTATAACACCAGAACTAAAATACTTTTGAATATCTAAATCATAACAAAAAAAATCTTCATAACCCTTAACACTGTTGTAAACCCAATTCAAATTATCTGTCTCTCTCCAAGCAGTGAATTTATGATCTGTTAATTCAAATACATTTGGCATATCCCATTTAGCCATACAACTAGCATCGACTAAAAATATTTGATCATAATCTATACCAGCCTCATCCAAAAGATCAAAACAATATATAGATTTTTGCCAATTGATTCTGTAGTTTACTAAGTCATCATTGATTGGTTTTTCCATTGGAAAGAATATTACATCATGTTTCTTACACCAATACTTCCAGGTCCTACGGCTGATGTCCATCCACTCCCAGCCACCATATTTTTCAGAGTATGTTTGATTCTTAACACCAATCCAAAATACAACATTTTTCATAAAGTAATAACCTAATTAGTATACTAATAAATATATATATACAAATACAAACCACGAAAGTATTTACAAAATAATTTCTTTACCCTCACCAAAATATCTTAAATAATCAATATTAGAATAATCATACCCACTTAACCTATAATTTGTCCAATCCCCAGCGTAAGGTCTTTTTACATTTATACAGCCGGCGATCATATCTATTCCAGCACCAACATCTAAAAAAACAGAGTTAGGTTTCCACTCAGAAAATTTATGAAGTATACCACTTTTAGCATGACCAATTCCAAGTAAAAATATTTTTGAGGTTGATTTTTCTAACTGAGGTCTGATCACATTTTCTAGATCATTTAAATTATCAGCAGCAAACTTCTGAGGAAAGTAAATGTAATCATTAAATTTATTTAGTTTTAAATAATCTTGATACTGTGAATGAGTCATTAGTTCTTCAACCAATAACATTTTTTCTTTAGCTCCGATCAATCCAATATCATCAAATGTTTTTGTAAACCATCTATTTCCCACAAGACCATAACCATATTCTGCTGGATAGTCTACATCTCTACCAATTACTTCGGAAAACATTTGTATATTTTCTGGATATATTTCACATGTATAAAAGTCACATTTTTTAGAACCATCACGATGAGCTTTTAAATCAATTTGATCGTAAGATAAACTAAGAGCTCTGTTACCAGGTTTAGCACTTCCCACTTCACTAGCATTTAAAAATCTATAGTCACCATCACCAAATTTATAGAAAGTAACACTCTCTGAATCATGAACCAACTGTTTTATGTGAAATTTAAATTGTTCTAATCCCTCTTGAAATTGTGGAAATGTATTTGGATTGTTAAAACAATTATGTTGATCTAAATTTATGGTGTTTTTTATTTTATATAAATCTAAATACATAATTAATCTACCTTATATATTTTGTGTGATACTGTTTTACTAAAAACAATCTTTCCTGGGAATACGTTTTTACCACCATGTGACTTATCAAAAAGATGAACTTGTGTAAGCTCTTTTGGAATTGTTACATTAGGATTTTGAATTGGATCAGAAATAACGATGTACTTACCATGCTTCATCATAAAGTTTAATAAGTTCATTACTTTATCATCTTTAAAACCTTTACCATGTAACGTATTATGTAAAGTTATACAATCAAACGATTTGTGACCAAGCAGTTTTTGATTATTAATAACACCATTAAAAGTACCTTGATAAATATTAGAATCTTTATTACCTAAAGGATCTATACCATAAGCTTCAATTTTATAATTTTCATTACATAGTTTCACAAATTGTCCTTCACCACAGGCTATATCTAATATTAACTTTACTCCTAATTTTTTTAACCTACTGACACACTTGTTAAAAAATACCACATCTCCATATGATTGCTTCCAACGTATTTGATTTTTGGTAAATTCAAAATCAGAATGCACCTTACATAAAAAGTCTTTAACATCTTTTTTCATAATATTTTATTATGATCGCACTCTCCATTCACTTTCAAAATTTTGCATACTTCTTAATTTATGTCTGACATCGTTAGAAACCGCAACCCCATCATCACATCTATTACATATATCAGTTTTACCTTTCATGATTCTATTCTTAAAATTATTTGTCTCAAATATATCAGGATAGTCCATGATTTTTAAATTTCCTAATGGCTCTTCTAAACCATAATCTTGACAACACAATTGAACTGTGCCATCTGGAAGTAAAACATTATGTATTATTCTTTGACACCAATTGTTTTCCCATAATAGTTCACCAGTAAGTTTACCTAAATTACCAGCTCTAGAATTTAAACCTCTGTTTTTGTAACCTATTGCTCTTATCCTATCACCAGCATAATCATTTATTTCGGGATGTAGATCGGGTAATTCTTCACCAGAATGGGTGTGAAAATGTTTAGGGTGGTCAGCATTGATCTTAGCTTTAATCATATGATCTAAGATATCTAAGTATTCATCAGTTATATCTTTACCAGTTTTACTTTTTTGTTTTTTACTAGTCCTACCTATGTTCTCATAGTAAGTAGCAGACGGTAGATGAATATTAAATTCCTTAAATCTGATATTTTCTAATCTTTTAATGATTTCAGATGTCAATCCTACCAATGTGGTGTTACATAAAATTCTATGACCTTTTTCAAATACATGTTCCATCATATCGATACACTGAGGATTTTCAAATGCTTCTGTGTAGCCAGTAAAATGCACATCTACTTGAGTTGGTATTGTTGACAAACACTTCTTAAAAGTATCCAACGACATCATGGTATCTCTATTCTTATCCCTTTCAAGATATTTGTGTAGGAGTAGATTTTCAACAACATCCAAATCTTTCGTGTCATCAAAATGTTTTTTCATGACAGCGTTGTGTAGATTGTTGGTGTAGTTTCTTATCAGTTTTGTTTGTGGGCAATACTCACAAACATTAGAGCAACCAATTTTAGTAGTAACTTCTAAGATATATTCCATGTTTATAAATAGTATTCCTCAATCCATTTGTTTACCCAATAGATTACGTAATCAATATCCTCTTCAACCATTCTATTGTGAACTGGTAAAGATATTAACTTAACCCACTCTTGTTCACAGACAGGATATCGTCTATCTTGTTTTATGGGACCATATTCGTACAGTGGTTTGAAATGCACTGATGTATGTATTTTCTTACTAGCAAGATAGTCTATTAAATCATCACGTGTTGTTGAGGAATGACCACTACCATCGGGAGCCACATTCCAAATCTTCTGTGGTAATTTAGCACAATAATACTGAACGGTTTCTGTATGATATGGTCTTTCTATAATTGGATGTAATTCCTCATTATATCTTTTTTGCACATGTCTACGAAATTCTAGATTAGCAGGTAACTTTTTCATCTGCTCTAAACAGATAGCAGCCATAATATCAATCATATAATATTTGTAACCAAGTAAATCTACTTGATAATCCCAAGCATAACCTGGTTTACCACTAGCACCACTAGCTCTACTCCATGTCGAGGATACTCCGAACCAAGTCATCTCTCTACATTTCTCAATCAAGTCCTTATCATTACTTGTAATCATACCACCATCACCACAAGGCATTGTCTTGACTGCTTGAAACGACCAAACTGCACAGTCACCACCATGTCCAGCACCTGGTGTGTAGCAACTATGAGCAGTATCTTCAAGAATAAATCCACCAAATACCTTTCTCAAGGCTTCCCAATCACAAGGTACACCAGCTTGATTCACAGCTATCATTACCTCACTATTTGGTTTCTTATACTTCTCTACATCTTTTGGATCTATACACATTGTATCTGGTAGTACATCAACTATATTAGATGTAAACCCATTCCATAAAGGCACCATAGCAGTTGCTATAAAAGATATAGCAGGATTTATAACATCAATGCCTTTAAACCCCATAGCTTTCATAACTAAGTCTTGTCCATGAGAAGCACTTGTAACAGCCACTGCATATTTGTGACCAACCATCTCCGCAAACTTCTCCTCAAACTCAGCCACTTTAGGTCCTTTACCCCACCAACCACTTTCAATGACCTCTTGTAATGCCTGTATTTCTTCTTTACCACCTTTAGGTCCTAAAACAGGTAGCATACTTTCTCTAATCTTCATTATAACTCCTCGTAAAAATCTAAAAATTCATCAAACAATTCTTGAACTGGTGAATCATACAATTCATAATTTTTATATTTATCAAAATTTTTAAAATGTTTAAAATCCATTAAATCTTTTTCCCAACCTAATTCTAATCTAAAACCCTCTTGTTCAGTTTGTTGAGTAAAACTAGGTGTATTTACAAAGAAAGGGACAACGGCGGCTCCACTAGCACCATAAATACTACACTTTGTATTTTTTAGTATTGCTAGTTGTCTTTCAAGAGAGTCTAAATCATCTTTTTCCAATTCAAAATCCATTATATTACTTTGTAAATCTTTGAATAGTTCATGACTAGCTAAACCCACAGAACCACCCCTACTTCCTTGTGTTTTTATTGATAAGGAAATTATATTGACATTCAATTCATCAATTAATTTTTTGGTAAACACAGGCCAATTATCAGGATTCCAATCAAGGTAACACACTTTTCCATTTCTAGTTCTAGTTCTAGCCATTAAAAATATAGTGGGATTATCATTGTCAAAATAAGAATCAATTTGATTTTTAACTTCTTCTTCTATCTGAGAATCAACATCGTAATGAACATATTCTCCAAATGGATAATCTTCTAAGCACCTTTCTCTGGTAATCGGAACATCACCTGGTTTGTGTAATACTACATCGGTATACCCTTTACTCTTAAAATCTAAACAAATTTGATTCACATAGTCCATAAATGAGGATGGGATTATATCACGACCATTGACATGTTCTCCATAGGTAGCTGGAAATTTTAATGTTTTTTCTAACTCAATGGGATGTGGGATATACTCATCTATAAAATCTTTGTAAGCAACACCTCTACCACCAAAACCTAAATGAACAGAGTGATAATCACTATAATTGTCGTTTCTTATTTTCCTACACTCAGGATTCCACCAACTTAGTTCGTAACTAAACTCACCAACCCAAGGACCAAATATTATAACTTTATCACCCATCTACTTCCCTCATAATATTATTAAGTTTATCTAAATTCATTGTGACATTACCAGGAACAGGAAACTCACAATGATTCTCTTCAACATTTTCTTTAGTTTGCTTTGCTAATTCATACATTGATATTTTTTTACCACCTACATTCACAATACCAGCAATATCATTATCTATAAGTTTGGTTAATCTTTTTGTCTGTTTTTGTACGTAGTCAAAATTTCCAATTTGATTTATCCAAGCCCCATCGTGTGGAAAAGGTTCACATTTGTGTCCCATTCTACTTATGAGATAATTTTTTGAAAAACTTTCAATGTATCCATCAGCCAATAGTTTCGTGTAACCATACCAAGTATTACAATGTACTGGTACACCTTCCTCTGTAACATCATCCTCACTATAAGTATATAAATAATCAGTTGAAATCTGTACTAATTTTTTATCCAATCTATTTATCTCTTCAACTAATTTTACAACAAATTTATAATTAACTTCCACCATAGAATTTTTATCTTTTGAATAGGTGTCGGTATTAGCGATACAATTAACGACTACATCGTGAGAATTTTCCTTAATGAGTGATATTAGAGAAAACATATCTACTTTATTTTTTCTTCTGCTGATATAGTCCCATTGGTTTTGCTTTACCAATTCTCTACCCAACAAACCATCTCCTAAAACTAAGACTTTACTTTCCATTTTTAATTTCACCATATATTTTTAATATACCACTTCTAACAGACTCATGTGAAAAACACTTTTTATACATCTTGTAAGAGTAATCCCTTACATTTTTTCTATACTCTGAATCGGACTCTAACTGTATTATTTTAGAGACTAAGAAATTTACATCAGTGCCAACTAATTCAGGAAATAACACACGGTGACTATCGTTACTACCACCAACCATTATTGTTTTTAAAACAGTACATTGAACACTTTGCACACCACCCATTTTAAAACCATCGGTGCTTAACATGTATTTTGAATCTGACCAAGCATCTATAAAGTTTTGTAAACCTCTAGGACCATCGTAATAGACTGGTCTTAACTTCACACCACTTTCTAATATTTTTTTTATTACGGAATTATTGTTACGCCCCATTCTTCGATCTATTTTTTTGTTGTAATCAAAAATAGTGGATTTCTTTTCACGTTTGTATTTCTTCTGTAACGTTTTGTGGTTTACTGGTTGAGATATAACACAATATTTTTTTGGTACAATACACCCCAAAGATTTAAATATATCTTCTGGTGTATTCCAATAAGGATGAGTATACGCATCTGTATTTTCTATGATATAATTACGCACACGAGGATTATTATTCCAATACTCCTTATACATACCTATGATAACGGCATTTGGATATAATTTACGTAACCTATATAAATGTTTTTTATCACACTCTATAGCAGCAAAAATTAGGTCAAAATCTTCTTTTGGATATAAACCCCACGGAGAATTTAAATCAATGTAATGACCATCAAATAATTCAGGAAAAGTCCAAAAGCTTGTGTAAGGTAAATCAGTGTGAGTAATGTCTTCATCATCCGAGTAATTAATATATCTACCCCCCTCACAATAGTAAGATGGTTGAGAAGAATTATCAGATGCTACAGCAAATTTAATATTATTCGACATCATCTAATCCTTTTAACACATTGTAAAAATGTAACACTAAATTTTTTGTGTCATATATCTCAACAAATTTTCTTCTAAAATTTTGAACTAATCTATCTCTGATATT
>CENX01022347.1_pt1 | contig 12622 bp, 12 predicted proteins | sample 361321 | NCBI WGS metagenome assembly CENX01 (sample SAMEA2619678, study PRJEB7988) | marine metagenome | isolation source: saline water (ENVO:00002010), including | reverse complement strand
CATTCCATTGAGTTGCGCTGAAATCTTATGTGTCAAATTAGAATCTTTTTTCATTCTATAGTGGATAAACTGTATTGGAATAACAGTATCAATTACTGCCTTTGCTCCCATGGCCTCACCTGCAACTACTTTAGCCCATATTTTACCATCAACCGATTCAACAACTGGTAAATTATCTGAAGGTATATCCTGATATCGAGGTTGCATCATCTTATCTTTTGCAGGCAAGTTAACCCAAATTTGGAATCCATGCATTACTCCGCCTGAATCATAGAAATCGGGATGCGGTAGTTCCGAATGAATTATTCCGCGTCCTGCGGTCATCCACTGAACATCCCCCGGATTTAGATCACCTGAATTACCAGCAGAATCAGCATGTTGCATCGAACCTTGAAGCATGTAAGTTACTGTTTCAAAACCTCTGTGTGGGTGAGAAGGTGCGCCAACTGCTTGTTTCGGTCCGTAATTTACAGGACCCATTTCGTCGAGAAGAAGAAATGGACTCATCAAAGAACCCATTGCAACAGGCCTTCTAACTTTGAAGCCGCCTCCTTCTAATACAGTGTGTGTCGGTACTACAGATTTGACTGAACGTTGCAAACTCTCACCATGTCAATGAAACGGTTGGATGTATTCAAAGCCTTGCTCCCATCCACAATCTACCATATTACCAAATCTTAACAAGGACAGGACTAGAGTCGGAATCATGTCTGAAGAAATCGTACTACAACATGCGAAAGATGCTGGAACTGATTTTTTAATGTACACAGGCAATTTTTGCGGTTACTGCGAAGCCGCCAAACGATTATTTAACATCAAAAATTTAACTTATACTGAATATAATTTTGAGCATCACTCTGGCTTACGTCAAGAAGTCGTAGCAGCAACAGGCCACAGAACAGTTCCTGTCATTTTCGACATAAGAGGAGAAAATGTGATGTTTATTGGTGGTTTTGATGAAACAAATAGGTATCTAAATTAATCAAAAGATTCCAACCATTCTTTGATTGAATCATGATGCTCAAGAGGTATCATGTGACCCTTTTTGTGTTCAATTAATTCCACTGCCCACCCGCCTGCTTCAAACAAGTTAGCAACTGACCAACCATCCTCAATTGGAACTCTGACATCTTTCTCACCATGCATCCAAAACATTCTTTTCGGGTCCAATTCTTGTAATCTCATCCTTAATTCCATAGGACGAACTAATCTAGTACCAATACATATGATTCCAACTATCCTGTCAGCGATTGGTAAGTGCATCAATTCTTGAGCCATAGCCCCTCCTTGAGAAAACCCTCCAACTACTAAAGGTCCTAGTGAAGCTTGTTCAGAGATTATTTTTTCAAGTTGTGAAAGACTTGAATCGACATCAATAAGTTCTCTTCTCGACAGATTTAATCTACGTGTGGCATCGATATCATAGTCTTCATATCGCCACCATGTCAAACCTCTCATAGGATGATTATATCTTGCTTCAGGGACTATTAAAGTCCAACCTTCAGGAAGAATTTTTTCAGCAAAAGGGCGCATCATACTTGCATCGCCAGTCATACCATGCATCATGATTAGGGTTGGCAAGAAAACACCTCACAGTGTCCAAGAACGTACCAAAGCCCCAGCAACTTTGAGATGAACAAATGAAGTTTCACCTTGTAATGTTAGAGTTATTCTATGCTCGCCTGTCTTTGATGGAATCGTACCAAATGAGCCTTTTTCAGTTGCTCCATTACCCCAAGCCCTAGACAATGGAGATGAGCCATCTTGCTGGTCACTTATTGTCAAAGTTCCAGATCCACCTTTGTCATCAATTTCTACATCCAAATACCAAACTAGTGTATCCCATGCTTCATTAGATGAATATCCTTCATCAAAGAATGTATCATATATTTCTTGGTCGTTTTCTTCGTACATGTTATCGTGTAGATCTCCGGCACGGTAGAAGAAAACATCGCCAGAGTATCCAGTATCTTTCACATTAAGCGTCATGCGGAGATTGTCAACGCCTTCATCTGTTGTCCAAGTTAGAGTTTTGATGAAACCTTGTCTACCACTAAAGACATAATCAAGCGTATGTCCTTCACTTGAGGTTGCAGAGACTGTTACTTCTCCATTGTAGACATTATCTGTTCGGGCACTCCAATCTTGCCCTAATAATCTGAAATCCCAGGTTGAACCAACCTCCCAAGGGAAATTGAACACTGGTTGTGGTTCACCATTCTCAAAAACTGAAAGGCCGTCCATAGTGACTCTACCGAGGAATGGATTGTGATTGATTACAGCATGACGCTGTGCTTCACCTTCAGAGGAGATGCCCAGCATGAATTGTCCATCATCTTCACGAACATCTGCTACAACTAATCTTGCACTATCTTCACCAAACTCTGGAGTGATGAATGTATAGAGCCACTGGTCGCCAATTTGCCAATCTGGTAAAGCCAATTCATCCTCAGTAGTATCGCCTATACCTGATAAAGAAGAACCTCCATCTGTAACACATCCAGCAAGGCTGACTGTCAACATCAATAGAGACAGCAAGTAGGCACGCATGGTAGTGCGTGTATGACTTCTTTTGAAAGCCTAACGCTTCTAAGTTCTTCAAATTCTAATCAAAGAATACCTGTATCATTCAACTTTCCAGTTCCAGCAAGTACTACTGCAACGATGGACATTAGTTTGATCAGAATGTTAAGAGATGGTCCTGAGGTATCCTTGAATGGGTCTCCAATTGTGTCACCGATAACAGCTGCATCGTGAGCAGCATCGCCCTTCTTTGCGCCATCGATGTGACCTTGTTCAATCGCTTTCTTTGCGTTGTCCCATGCTCCACCAGCATTAGCCATGAATAGTGCCATTAGAACTCCTGTAACAAGAGAACCTGCAAGCATTCCACCAAGGGCTTGTGTTCCAAGAACAAAACCAATAATCACTGGTGCTGAAATTGCTACAACACCTGGACCAATCATTTCTCTTAGAGCAGCCTGTGTAGAGATATCGACACACTTTTTGGAGTCTGGTTTGACACCTTCCTTGCCTTCTAGAAGACCATCGATTTCTTTGAATTGTCTGCGGATTTCGACAACCATGTCGCCTGCAGCCTTACCAACTGATGTCATTGTCATAGCAGCGACAACGAATGGAAGTCCACCACCGATTAATAGGCCAATTACAACCATTGGTGCTGTCAAATCCAGAGATGTCAAATCATCGCCAACTGCTGTAGTATATGCTGCGAATAGAGCAAGAGAAGTAAGAGCTGCTGAACCGATTGCGAATCCTTTGCCGACCGCTGCTGTTGTGTTTCCGATTGAATCTAGTTCATCTGTGATTGCACGGACATCGTCCCCTAATCCACTCATCTCAGCAATTCCACCAGCATTATCTGCAACTGGACCGTATGCATCGACTGTCATTGTAACACCAACTGTTGCTAGCATACCCATAGCAGCCATAGCAATACAGTATAGTCCAAGACCATCGATATCAGCGCCACCGCCAAGATCTCCAAATTCATTAGCACCAAGAATACCAACAGCGATTAAGACAACTGGAATGAATGTAGACATCATACCAACAGATAATCCAGCGATTGCATTTGTTGCTGGTCCTGTCTTGGACATCTCTCCAATGTGAGGAATTGCCTTTGTCTTGACTCCAAATACTGGTTCAATACCAGTATAGTATTCAGTCACTAGACCGATTAGAATTCCAACTACGCTACCTAGAACAACCGAGTGCATTACTCCGTATTCTACATCGATGTAACCTTGTTGAATAGCAGCATAACCACCGATTGCGAAAAGACCTGCACCGATGAAAGTTGTATTTCTTAGAGCAGCCGCTGGGTCTTTACCATTCTTTAGGAAAGTCATTGAGAAGACACCGATAATGGAAGCAGTGTATCCAATGAATCCAAGAAGGATTGGTAGAAGAACATAATCTGAAGCATTGGTGAGTGAGGCTCCTGTTTTATCGGTGAATTCGTTAGCAATAATCATTGCAGCAATGATTGAACCGACAAAAGATTCGAAGATATCTGCGCCCATTCCAGCAACGTCACCTACGTTGTCACCGACGTTGTCAGCGATCACACCAGGGTTTCTTGGGTCGTCTTCAGGAATACCTGCTTCGACCTTACCGACTAAGTCAGCACCTACGTCAGCAGCCTTGGTGTAAATTCCACCACCAACACGAGCGAAAAGAGCAATTGAAGATGCTCCCATTCCGAATCCTGCAGCAGCTTGAATATCAACAAGTCCAGTTCCAGAGGATGCTGCGTCACCTGCACCAAGCCACCAAGCGATTAATGAAATACCAAGAAGACCAAGTCCTCCTACTGAAAGACCCATTACTGCGCCACCATTGTAAGACACTGCTAGAGCAGCGGGTTGGCCACCTTGCTTAGCAGCCATTGCAGTTCTTCCATTAGCGGAAGTTGCAGCACGCATACCAGAGAATCCAGCAGCAACCGATGCAAGAGCACCAGCAAAGAAAGCAATAGTGGTATCAGCCTCTCCACCATTGAGGAACCACAGAAGAAGTCCGACAACTACTACGAAGATACCAAGAACACGGTACTCGGCCTTAAGGAATGCCATTGCACCATCTTGTATTTCGTTTGTAATATCGGCAACTGTTTCGTTGTCAATTTCTACTTTATTTACACGCATGTACAGCATAAAAGCAATCAATAGTCCAACAAGACCTGTTCCGGCTGCGATTAAGGGTATATTTTCCATCATAAAGAACACCTATTGAGCCGGCGACCAAAGAACCCCTCATAAGTGGTTCGCAGGATTTTATTGCAAAAAGGTTCATTGAGACACCATGTTTTCCTAGCGGAAAGCCTAATTTTAGAGATTATAATGAAACATTTGAAGAATGACGACTCCAAGGGCCTAGCATGGCGATTAGTGCTGAACAGGTCTTGGCAGAGATTGGACCGGTTCAAGAAGTCCTAGATGCCCACGATGGTGTTGTCACCGTACTAGATACATCTGATGGCAATATTATGCTCTCTTTGGACGGTGGATGTACAGGATGTTCATCCACTCCAATGACTGCTATGCAGATATTTTATGCCTTGATGAAACTAGATGACGTTAATGATGTTATTTTTGTCAACGGGGAACTACCAGAGTACATGAGAGATTTCATTAATCAAAAAATGGCAAAGGAAGCGGCTTCAAACGAAAATTCATCATCTGATGAAAGTCAACCTCGTGGCGAAATCGTTTGATTACTCTTCCTCGGATTTTTTTCCGATACTATGAGGATTAGCACCGAATGAAACATTTGTTCCTCTAATGTTTAATCGTGCAGAGATTGCCAAGATTATACAAACTAATGAAAGTGGCTTAGGAAGGTAATTTGATCCCCACAAAGAACCTCCAGATAGAGAAAGCCACCAAAGAACTCCAGCAGCCAGTATCAAAGTAATTGCAATTGTATTTTGTGCCATCAATTCTGCTTTTTCAGAGCGAGAAAAGGTGGCGATGAAAGTAAAAAGAATGGCAGATATACCACATAGTGCCTCGGCTAAGTGCTCGATAAATACCGGATCTACACCTGCCATAGTAATCCCAACAGGCCGTGGTTCTTAAGCAATCGAGGGGCAAGGTTTGTCAAGTACCTCTCCTCGTTTAGTTCATGGCTGGTGGCGCATTTGTTCTCCCCAAGGCTCGCCCCAATGGACCTCCATACTTCTCGCGCAACCAAGTTGCTCAAGCCCTTCACCAAGTTGCTGTGTTACTAGAATTACAAGGGGCTAATGTGTTCCGAGTACGTTCTTATCAAAATGCTAGTAGAATGTTGGGGGGGTTAACTCAAGATCTTGGAGAATTAGTTGAATCTGGAGAATTATTTGAACTGAAAGGCATTGGTAAAGGTCTGGGTTCTGCATTATCTCAAGCGATTAGTGAAGGAAGGTGGCCTGATGACTGGATTTCTTTACACAAAGATACTCCTGAAGGTCTAATTGAGATGCTAGGAATACCTGGCCTAGGGCCTAAAAGAATCAAAATAATGAATCAAGAGTTAGGTGTTGACTCTATTGCAACTCTTAGACAGGCGGCTGAAGAGGATTCAATTGCTGGTTTGAAAGGATTTGGAGCGAAATCTCAACAAAGAATGCTGGATGGAATAGAATTACTTGCCCGCTTTAGATCTAGACGTAGATTGGATATTGGACTAAGATACGGGGAGGCTTTTGAGCAGAAAATTTCTCAAATCCCTGGTGTTCAAAAAGCTCAACTTGCAGGCAGTGCTAGGAGACGAAAAGATACTATTGGCGATTTAGATATTGTTGTGGCTGTTCAAGACAAAGACAAGGAAAATGTTTCCAAAGCGATTCTAGGATTGCCTGGTATTGCCGACATTAAAGGAGCAGGAGACTCAAAAATAAGCATTATTTTAGATACGAGTATTTTTGATGAGAGTTTTTCAATTGGCCATATTGACCCGAATGTTCTTGATGCGATTGGTGGTGATGACTACGAACAACTCGAGGCAGGAGGGACAATTGATGCTCAGGTAAGACTCGTCAGTCTCGAAGTATTCCCGTTCACTCTTGCATATTTTACCGGAAGTAAGGAACACAATATTGCTATGCGTCAAAGGGCTATTGATAGAGGCCTAAGACTTAGTGAATTTGGATTGATTCCCGAAATAGAGGCTGGTGACTTGAAGGGCATGGCTGCTGCTCAATTTTCCTTACCCGCTGTTGATGAAACTGAAATTTATCGTCACCTTGAACTTGATTGGGTCACTCCTGAATTAAGAGAAGATACAGGCGAGATTTTAGCCGCTGAGAAAGCAAGTCTTCCAGATTTGATAATCGCTACAGACATCAAAGGCGCGTTACATAATCACACAACTCTTTCGGACGGAGAAGCGAGTTTAGAGCAGATGGCAGATGCTGCAAGAAAAATAGGTTGGAATTGGCTTGGAATCGCAGACCATTCTCCTACATTGAAAGTCGCTAATGGAGCAAGTGCTGAAGATTTATTGGCACAAGGCGAGGTAATCAAGCGATATAATTCTGAATGGTCAGAGCAAGGTGTTGATTTTAGATTATTTCACGGCGTTGAATCCGACATCCTTGAAGGCGGCAAGCTAGACCACCCAGATGATGTATTATCACAAATTGATTATACCGTTGCTTCAGTTCATGCGATGAATAAATGGAAAGGCAGAGATGAACAAACCAACACAGAAGAATTAATGCGTTGCATAGACCATGATGCAACTAAAATCCTAGGCCATCCAACTGGAAGAATTTTACAAGGTAGAGACGGGTATGAAGTCGACATGTATGGCATATTAGACTATATGGCCGATTACAATAATGATGGCGTTCTAAAAGCAGTTGAACTCAATGCTAGCCCTTACCGTCTTGACCTAGATTGGCGATTATGTAAATATGCCAAAACAAAAAATGTCCCGGTTATCATCAATCCTGATGCTCACTCCGTTAGAGGTCTAGGTGATGTCGTATACGGAGTAATGGCTGCTAGGAAAGGATGGTTAGAATCAAAAGATGTTCTAAATTCACTAAATGGGCAAGAATTAGCAACTATGCTAGAATAGAATCATTCATCATGGTCGGCGGATTGCCTACATCATGCGACTACTACGTACCTTAATTATGGGCGGAATGATGGTTCTTCCAGGAATGTTTCTCGCACTAATTCTTTGGTACATTGCAGGTGGAGAATCTGTCACTGAACCCCTTGAATCGATAATCTGTAATTTGATTCCAATGATCTCTATCGGATTAGGGTTATTTTTTGGTTGGAAAACCGGCGGCGAATATGCTTAATTAGGATTGAGTGTGATGAATATTGAATACTCAATCAGTGATTGGAATTCGATAGTTACTCACTTCAAAACCATTTTTACTAATCTAGGAGAAATAGAGCATACGGATACATATATTCGCTTTTCTTCGTTTAACTCAGATGTTGATACTAGTATCAACATTAACAAGAATGGAGATTTCGATGCATCCATGCCGCTGCATGGCATTGGAGGAAAAATTCAGCAAGTTGTTTTCTCAGACAATACCGTTCAATTGATTGGACAATCTCTGAATTATACTTATAGAATACCTCCTGAAATTCTTAACAGACGGAAGTAGTGATTGTATTGAAGAGGTTGGAAAAGGCTGAAAAAATCGCAGTAATGCTAGAAAATTTCTATCCTGAAACCCCTGTACCTTTAGACCATGAGAATACATTCCAACTCTTAATTGCCGTTTTGATGAGTGCTCAAACCACTGACCTAAAAGTCAATCAAGTCACTCCTGCTTTATTCAAGAAAGCACCAACTGCAAAAGAAATGGCTAAACTAAAGGTCGATACTATACTAGAAGATATTCGTCAAGTTGGACTTGCCCCTACTAAAGCAAAAAATATCCTCAAGTTATCACAAATATTAGTGGAAAAATATGATGGTGAAGTTCCAGAGGGATTTGAACCGTTAGAATCCTTACCTGGGGTTGGACATAAAACAGCAGGAGTGGTGATGGCGCAAGCATTTGGAGTTCCAGCATTTCCAGTTGATACCCATATCCATAGATTAGCCGCTAGATGGGGTCTTTCGAATGGAAAGAATGTTGAGAAAACTGAAAAAGATTTGAAGGCAGTATTCCCTAAGGAATTGTGGAATAAATTACATCTTCAGATAATTTTCTTTGGTAGAGAATATTGTCCTGCTAGAAATCATGACCTTACGCAATGCCCAATTTGTTCATGGGCTGCTACCAAAAAAAGAATCAAAGAAGAAGCAAGGCGCTGATTAGAAAATATCTATTCCATTTGCTGCTAGATTTGTGATTACTAAAACCCCACCAATAAGTACGGTGACTCGTAGTGCTGTGTGATGGGCATTACCGTCATATCCTTCTCTAATTAGTGCGTATCCTATCATACCTAAAGCAACTGATTGCATAATTGAACCAAGTGCACCTAATGTTCCGACAAGAGAATTGTAACTTTCCAATGCATCGTCAAAATCGTCAGTTTCTTTGTAATCTGAAGAGATTGGCTCTCCAGTAATGTTTGGAATCTGATTTAGTACTGCTGCTGCAACAACAAGAATGACTCCAATCATAAGCCATCTTTGGAAGGAATAAGTTCCGTACTTTTCTAAGAATTTAGGTTGTGGTTGATAAGCAGCCATCGGCTGAACATTTTGAGGTTGCTGGGCTATAACTGGTGGCGAAGGCGGTGCTTGCATACTTTGAAATTATCAATTCAATCTATCAAGTTTATTGCTACACCGAAAATATCGAGGATGCTGCGTCAAGTATCAGTGCAGTCACCAAAGAAGTTAATCCTGCAACCCATAGAAGATTTATCGATTGACCTAGTGCACTGGTGAATCCACCACCACGTAATCTAGTTGCAATCATTGAAACAGCGGCAACTTGAACCAAAATTAAAACCGATACCACGATTTTGAACATCCGTATATTTTCACCAACCGAACTGGAATCTTCCATCACAGGTAAAGCGACACCACCACCGAAATCAGAAAGTGCTGAAACATCGGTATCTGCCAGGCCACTAGCAACTCCAGCAATTGCATCTCCTAATTGAAGTACAATTGAAATTGTTACGTTCAGGCTGGTTACGCTGGCGATTAGTAGACCAATTGCAACACCCCACATTGTATTTGCAGAAAGTGAACGTCGACGTCTTAGTGATAGCAAACTTCCTACTGAACGAGAGACCATTTCAGCGGTTTCTGCTGGTCTACCGGAGGACTGTGACCCTTCAATATAAATTCTCATGTAACGGGAAATCACCGAAGAATTTGTATCTGCATTGAAGTAATCCCAAGCTCTATCTGAATCGATCCTAGTGGAAAGTCTCTTTTCAAGCCTATCGATTGAGTTATCCAACATACCGAAATCTATCCCTCTAAGTGCTTTTATTGTTGCAGACGGTTCAGATGACCTTGCTTGAGCTGTACCGCCTAATGCTCTAATGAAATCAGGATATGTTTCATCACGTCGTAAAACCTGCTTCTCTTCACGACCTACCATAAATGCTGGAATTAGAAGAGGAGATAGAGGTACTGCCACAATAAGTAATCCATACTTATCCCATTGGTCTGAAAGTCCGTCCCATGCAGAAATAACTGCGAAAAACATTACAACTCCTAATAGAATTGAAAATGCACCAGAGACAAGAAACGCTCTTCTAAAATTTATTCTAAATGGAGTATCCATCTCATCTCTGGCAAAAGTCTGGTCTTCAGGAATGGTCGCTCTAAAGGCAAAAACAGCACCAATTTGGACAATTACAAATATTAATCCTGCAAGAAGTAAGAATCTAATTCTACTGAATAATTCTATTGGCGTTGCATCTGGTGAGCCTATTTCGAACAAAACCAAATGGATTCCTGCGATGACCAGAGCAAATAAACCAGCAGAAACCAAGGATACATAAATTTCCTTAAGTGTGTCAACTGATTCTAGTCTTGTATCATAAAGTGTAGTATATTGTTCAGCAACTGTCTCTTGTTCTGCTCTCATGAACTCATCTATTGGTTGTCCTGCTTCAATGGAAAAAGCCATTCTATCAAGGAAATCGGTCCATAGAGGACTAGGACTTTGCTGAGCAACAATTCTTGCTGCTTCGGGCAGAGATGTATGCCACTTATCGACAAGTGTCTCTATTCTTTTCACTTCAGATGCTAATTCGCCATAATCACTCATCTGTTTTAGAATATCGAAAATTGATTTTGCACCGACCTCTCCAAGAGATAAAATCCCCATACGAGTAATGAACATATGCATTTCTTTTTCGATTCGAGTTGCCGATCTTTGTACTTCCAAAAGCGGATAAGAAAGTGCAGCAATTGCTGAAATAAGTGGGAATACTAAGATCATTAAAAATCCAGCAAAACCTTGGAAAAGTGCTCCTTCAGCAAAACCGCCAGTAAGAACAATAAGGGTAATGGCGGTAACTAAACCGATAAATCCAGCACCACCAACATATAGCACCAAAAACCTCAGAATAGGAATTTCCAAGCGACGAATTGCCACTTGCCAAATTGGCATCCTATCCATTATTTCCTCTCCTAACTATGATTGACTCCAGTCCATGAGTCAACTGCTCTATCGAAGGACTCAAACCCATTATTGTAGTATATTCCAAGTAAATCAAAGACATCATCATAGTGTGTCAAATCTCTATCAGCCATCCTATCTAAGGCCGCTGCTCTTCTTAGCATTTCATCATAAATGTCTCGCTTATTGGAGAAACCTGCCATAGCAGCAATCTTGTTTTCCAAAAGATGGCTTTGGAACATACCACGGAAGTAGTGCTTATCTTTGACAGGGTCCCACTCGAACATACCACGAGTAAGAACACCATCACTGTGTTTATTGTAACCTATTACTTCGTCAATACCTGTTACACGTCGAGCAATTCCACCACCAGGTGCCTCGACCACTTCTTGGAAAATTGCGAAATTAAGGTTATCGAAGAAACGAATTGGAACATTGATTGGATCCCCTGTAAATCTCTGAATCATCTTGACGATTGAAGAAGCGTGGAAAGTTGCGATTACCGGGTGACCAGTCTGCATCGCTTGGAATGCTGTCGCACCCTCAACACCACGTATTTCACCAATGATAATGTATCTTGGACGACTTCTTAGAGCCGCCTTCAAAAGGTCGAACATTTCAACTCTTGACTCTTCATTTTTGGAGTCACGTGTTACAAGTCTCTGCCAAATCTTGTGCCTAACTTTAACTTCAGGAGTATCTTCTGCAGAATATATCTTTACGTTATGGTCAATAAATGGAAGAATAGCATTCAGAGTTGTTGTTTTACCTGACGCAGTTTCTCCAGATACCAAAACAGACATACCATATTCAAGACATATCCAGATATATGCTGCTACTTGCGCAGAAATAGTACCCCATTTGATTAGTTGAATAATAGAGATTGTTTCTTCAGCGAATTTACGAATTGTGAATGATGGACCAAGCATCGAAACGTCATCAGAGAAAATAATGTTAATACGAGAACCATCGAGTAAAGCACCATCAATAATCGGTTTATTGTCAGAAACAGGACGACCAATACGCTCAGACATTGCTCTTAGATAGCGAGACAAAATCTCACGTTCTCTAAATCTAATATTGGAGGTGACCATTCCGAATACCTTGTGGTCCATGTGAATATGTTTTAGACCAATTGAGTGTATATCTTCCAGCATTTCATCTGAAAGAAGAGGTTCCAATGGACCATTTCTAATCAAGTCTCTAATTACGATGTATTGTAATCTATCTCGCTGCTCAGTTGAAACAACTAAGCGCTTATCATCCATTCCAATCATTTCCCAGAAACGTCCTTGACGTCTAACTGCAGAACTAACATCACTATCTAAAATTGTAAATCTATCAACCATTTGTTCGAGGATATTTTCAAACTCACTATCGGTAGTGAATGTTGGAGCAGTTGGAGCTTCTTGTAGTAAAGTCTCTACCAATTCTCTACGAATATTTTCCTCTTCTTCGCCAAGTTGAGGTTCAAGTCCAAACCAGAGAATCTGTCCACCTTTGCCTTCATCATCTTCGGGTGGTTCGTAAATATGAATGAAAATC
>CENX01040743.1_pt1 | contig 12657 bp, 11 predicted proteins | sample 361321 | NCBI WGS metagenome assembly CENX01 (sample SAMEA2619678, study PRJEB7988) | marine metagenome | isolation source: saline water (ENVO:00002010), including | reverse complement strand
GGTTTTTATATTGAATCAGAAGCCCTTATTGATAATACTGAATATTGGTCTATTGCATATTTACCTATTTTTGATGGCTATGTAAAAGCAGGTAAATCCAAACCTTATTTTGGATTGAATATAGATGATCACACTGCATTTATAAGAGGTGGAAATATAAATAGAAAGTTTGGTTTAGATAAAGAAGGTTCTATTTTTTCTCCTTATCAAAAACCAGTTAATATAATTGAGGTTGGATTGAATTTCTCAGAAATATCAATTACCACAAGTATTGCAAACAATTTTATTGGTTATAATTCTTCAAATATTGGTTTTTTAGGAATTCCAAATAAAAGAACATATAGTTTTAGAGCAGAAGCATACTCAAAGTTTTTAAATAATAATATTTTTTATGGACTTTCATATATAGAAGAAGAAAAAATAAAGTTAAAAAGTTTATTTGGTGGGTTTTTTGTAAATAAAGTTTCAATGATGGCTGAGATTGATATTATAGAAAATTGGGTAAATAATAAGCAGGGAATGGCGACTTTTTCAGAAATAGCATTTATGTATAAGCCTGGCCTAAATATTTTATTTCAATATAATTTTTATGATGAAGACATTCAATTTCAAACTAACGTTATAAATAGATATGCAGTGGGTATAGAGTTTTTTCTTTTTAATTTTTGGGAGTTTAAATTTCAAACAAGATATAATAAATTAAATAATCTTAATTTTGAGCCAATTGAATTTATAACTCAATCTCACTTTTGGTTTTAAAGGAGCTAATATGAAAACTTATTGTATATTTTTTATCATTTTATTTTCACAATTTATTTTTGCTCAAGAAATTAAAAATCAAAAAATATTATCATTTGAAACTAAAAAAGAAATGATGGATTACATGAAAAAAGAAATTTCCGCTTCATTGGGTGTTAAATGTTCTTATTGCCATAATGTAAGAGATTTTGCATCAGATGAGAAGAAAGAAAAAGAAATTACTCGACAAATGATGATTATGACAAATGTAATTAATAAAAATACTATGACTCCTCTTGCTTATGATCCTGTAAATTGCTGGACATGTCATCAGGGAAATACAGACCCTTTAAGGTCAAAAGCAATCCCTTCCAAAAAATAAAATCAAATGTATACAATTTTAGTTTTATGAAAATTAGTTCTATAATTGATTTTTCAAGAAATAATCAGGATTTATTTTTATCTCAACTTAAAGATTTTATTAAAATCCCAAGTATTTCTAGTAGTCCAAATAATAATCATGATATTCAAAATTGTGCAAAATTTTTATATAATGATTTAATTAATATTGGATTTACGAATGTAGAAATAATTGAAACAAAAAAACATCCAATTGTATATGGAGAGTTGTTTTATTCAAAAACATTACCGACTATATTAATTTATGGACATTATGATGTTCAACCAGTTAATCCATTAGAATTATGGACATCTCCTCCTTTTGAAGCTACTATAAGAGATGGAAGGTTATATGGAAGAGGAACTGTAGATGATAAAGGCCAAGTACATCTTCATTTAAAGGCAATTGAGTCTTGGTTGAAAGTTCATAAAAAACTTCCTGTTAATATTAAATTTATAATTGAGGGTGAAGAAGAAATTGGAAGTGAAAATTTAGAACCTTTCATAAAAGAAAATAAAAACAAATTAGATTCTGATTTAATAATTATTTCCGATACTAGCATGATTAAAAAAGGTTTTCCATCGATAACATATGGTTTAAGAGGAATATCATATTTTCAACTAGATGTAAAAGGTACAAGCCAAGATCTCCACTCTGGTATGTATGGAGGTGCAGTAAAAAATCCTATAAATGCGTTAGTTGAAATTCTAAGTAAGCTTAGAAATTCAAATGGTAAAATATTAATTCCTAATTTTTATGATAAGGTAAGAAAAATATTACCATCAGAGAGAAAAAGTTTTTCGGAATTACCATTTGATGAATTAGAATTTCAAAAAAATATCCAAGCTCCAAAACTTTTTAATGAAAAAGAATATTCAATTTTAGAAAGTTTGTGGTGTAGACCATCATTAGATATAAATGGTATTTGGGGTGGGTTTACAGAGGAAGGTTCGAAAACCGTAATTCCTTCAGAGGCACATGCAAAAGTAAGTTTGAGGCTTGTGCCTGATCAAAACCCGAATGAGATAGAAACTTTATTTGAAAATTATATTAAAAAAATTTCACCTAATGAGATAAACATTCATATTGAAAGAATGCATGGAGGAAATCCCTTTATAAGTGATATTACCCATCCAGCATTTAAGGCTGCATCTTTAGCACTTGAAAAAGGCTTTGGTAAAAAAGCAGTTTTCATTCGAGAAGGTGGATCAATTCCAATTGTAAATAATATGTGTGATGTTTTAAATGTAAATTGTTTGCTTATAGGATTTGGTTTGCCAGGTGAAAATGCACACGCGCCTGATGAATGGCTTGATTTAGACAATTATAGACTAGGTATTGAAAGTGCTATTCATCTTTATAAAGGTTTAAGTGAAGTTAAATTTTAAATATTTTATAATTTTTATAAATTTACTTCTTAATGGGTTTTTATTTTCTCAAAATAATTTAATTGACGAAATTCAAATATCCGGAAATAAAAATACCAAAGATAAGATTATACTTAGAGAAATTTATCAAGAAAAAAATTCTTTTTTGGATAGTAGTGTTGTAAAAAGTGACATTCTAAGATTGCTTAATCTTGGAATTTTTACAGATGTTAGATTTGATGTAAAAACTATTCAAGATAGATTAATTCTAAATTATCATGTAATTGAGCATTCTTTAAAAATTATTCCAGGATTCACTCCAATTTACTCAGAAGAAAAGGGTTGGTCATATGCATTTTTTGCTGAGATTATGAATTTTAGAGGACTGAATCAAAGTTTGGATGCTGGTATGATTATAGGAGAAATGAATACAATAGGAATTTCATTTAAGGATCCTTGGATCATAGGGGATCACATTTCATTTGCATTTGATATTATGCTTGATGAATCGAACCATACTTTTCTTCCATATTATTTATATAGAGATTATTATGGAATTAGTTTCGGAAAATGGTGGGATTACAAATTAAAATTATCTTTAGATTTAGCATTTAGAAAAGAAAAGTTTTCATCTAAGGATTTAAATTTTTCAACTGATGAATTTAAAATTTTCAATATAAAACCAACTTTTAGTTATGATAAAAGAGATGTTTATAGAAACCCAACAACTGGTTTTCTAATATTTTCCATTTTTGATTATAATCATATTTATAACAAAGATACATATCGATTAATTGTTACTAATTCATTTTCTAAATACTTTAATTTCAAAAATTTTACATTGGGATTTAACACATCTTTTTCAACCCTCTTTGGATATGATGATCAAAAAATGATAAAGTATTTTGGAGGTTTAAATTCAATAAGAGGTTGGAAGGTTCCTTCGTATATGAATTTTAAAGACTCTAATGGTCAATATAGATTTGGAAATCATAATATAGTTTTTTCTTCAGAAATTAGAAAAGATTTAATTAAATATAGTTCATTTAATATTATGGATTTGAATTTTGAAAAGGGTTTAACATCATTAATATTTTATGATATAGGATTTAATTCACAAGAATTGCAAAGCCTTTTAATTTCAAATAATTTACCATTAATAGGTGTTGGATTTGGATTAAGAGTTCCTTTTTTAGGTAATGTTATTGGTCCTGATTTTGGTTGGTCTTATTATAATAAAAACTTTATTTCTTCAGCTATTCATATTAGAGTTGGTCATAAATTTTAGTTTATTTTTTTTTAAACAATTTAATCTTATCAAATTTATTTTCTGTTCCATTTAAAATTCTTTTAATGTTTTCTCGGTGTGTAATTAATACAAATAGTGGAATTAGAATTGAAAAGACAATAATACTCATATTGATTTTAAAGTTGAAGAATAGGAATAAAAAAATAAGTGAAAATGGAAAAACTAATGACGCTAAAATTGAACTTAAAGATACATAGCCTGATAATAATAATGTTAAAAAAAAAATTAATAAGCAACTGATGAATGAAAAAGGTGTGATTGCTATAATTAAACCAGTTAATGTAGCAATTCCTTTACCACCTTTGAATTTTGAAAAAATTGAAAAAGTATGTCCAATTACTGCACTTGATCCGGCAATAATTTGAACAAGACTTATAAAAAATTCTGAGTTATTATTTAATATTAACAATGGTGAATAAAAAGTAACAATCCATCCTTTAAAAATATCAATGAGACCAACTAATAAACCTGGTTTAATTCCAATAGATCTGATAACGTTGGTCATTCCAGGATTTCCGCTCCCCTTTTTTAAAATATTAATTCCATAGCTTTTACTAATTAAAATACTAGTTGGAAAAGATCCAACTATATAGGAAACGCTAATAATGATGAGAATGATAATCAAAACTTTAAATAATTGTAGCTAAATTTAATAAAATTATGTAGTTTAGATTGAAATTATTCTTTGAATCGGCTCGGAAGTTTTGTCTCACCCTCCTTAACCCCACTTGTCTTTCGAGCCGTACATATTGATTTAATTTAGCTTGGAATTTGATTTATATCAGGAGCAATTACTCCACCCGAAATAATAACTTTGAAACCCTCTTCAACGGAAATATTAGCATCTATTGTTTTATTTTTTTTCATCATGAGGAAATATCCTGTTGTTGGATTTGGAGTTGTTGTTACAAAAAGATGATAATATTCGATTCCGTTGTGATCTTTTGATTCTCCTGTAACAAATGCAAGAGTCCAGCTCTCAGCATGAGGGTAGGGAATTAAAACTGTTTTTTGAAAAGCTTTTTTAGATGATGTTCCAACTGATTCAACAATTTGTTTTGCAGTCCCATAAATCGTTTTTGCAAAGGGGATTCTATTAATAATATTTTCTCCAAATGAAATCAATTGTTTTCCTAAAAAATTAGTTACTAATACGCCTAGTAAATATAAAATTAATAATGTCAGCACTATTCCCACTCCAGGTATATCTAAAGGGATTATGGTGTCAATCAATGGAGATGCAAGATTGTCAAAGAAATTAAATAAAAAAAGTAAAATCCATATAGTGGCCATTATGGGAGTTAGAGTTATCAACCCAGCTGTAATTTTTCTTCTTAGATGTTTAACCATGAATAAATTTAATTTGAATTATTAAATAATTTGTAAAAAAATAATTTTTTTACGTTAATGAAAATGGAAGTTTTCTTAGCCTTTTTCCAGTAGCATTAAAAATTGCATTTCCCAATGCTGGAGCAATTGGAGGGAGACCAGGTTCTCCTGCTCCAGTTGGATTTTCTGAACTTTCTATAATATATGTATGAATTTTAGGCATTTGGTTAATTGAAAGAAGTTGAAAGTCATGAAAATTTGATTGTTGAACAGCACCATTTTCAATTGTTAGTTCGCCAGCTAAAGTTGAGGTTAATCCATAAACTATACATCCCTCCATTTGAGCTTTTACCCCATCTGGATTGATTACGATTCCACAATCTACAGTTGCATATACATTATCTATTGAAAATGTATTGTCTTTATTCATTGTAATTTCTACAACTTGAGCTGTCCATGAACCAAAAGATTCATGGATAGCAAAACCTCTTCCTTGATTAGGTTTTAATTTTTTTGTAAACCATTGTGATTTTTCTGCTACAAGATTTAATACACCAAGATGACGTTTTGATTTTGATAATAATTTTTTTCTGAATTCGATTGGATCTTTTTTATTGATGAATGCTATTTCATCCATAAAACATTCGTTTGCAAATGCATTTTGAGAGTTGTAAACAGCCCTCCACCATCCAATTGGAACTTCTGTATTAGCACATTTATATTCAATTAACATATTTTTAAATTCATAAGGTAAATTTATACCGCCTTGTCCTACAGCACCTTTATCTAAATCTTTATTCTTGTTATCTCCCCAATGATATGCACTAATTGAAGGTGAAATTATTTTATGACACCATGATGTTGGATTGTTTTTTTTATCAAAAGTTGATACTAGCTTGTGAACACTTGCAGGCCTGTTCATACCATGTTTTAAATCAGTTTCTCTGTCCCAAGTTAATTTTATTGGTTTTTTAATTACTTTTGCAATTTCTACACATTCAAGAGCATAATCGTTAAATAATCTTCTTCCAAAACCTCCACCAAGTAATGTAACATGTACTTTAACATTATCTGGATCAAAATTTAAATTTTCTGCAATATCTTCCTTAAGACCACCTGGAACTTGTGTTGGAGCCCAAACTTCACATAAATCATCTGATACTTTAGCGACACAATTCATAGGCTCAAGAGTTGCATGAGCTGTAAATGGAAGTTCATATGTTGATTCTAAAGTTAAATTAGATGATTTTATTGCTTTTTGAACATTACCTTTTTTCTTGGCAGTTGTTGCTTTTAAGTTTGATTTTTCAACCATCATATTTTTAATTTTTTCAGAATTCCATTGATAAAACTCACCATAATCCCATTGAACTTTAATTTTAGACTTTGCTTTAAAGACTGACCATGTATTTTTTCCAACTATAGCAATTTTATTATCAAACTCAAAAATTTTAATTATCCCTGAAACTTTTAATGCATCTGTTGAATCATATGATTTTAATTTTGATCCAAATGAAGGACATTTTATTATTGTTCCAAATAACATATCAGGAACAACAGTATCTATACCATACATTGCAGAGCCATTTGTTTTATCAACAGTGTCTAACCCTCTCATAGATTTCCCTATGATTTTAAAATCACTTCGGTTTTTAAGTTTTGGATTAGAAGGAACAGAATATGTGGTTGCTTTCTCAACAAGTTGTCCAAATGTAAATTCTTTTTTTGTTTTAATATGAATTACTTTATTTAGCTCTGCCTTACATTCATTAACATCTACATCCCATTTTTCAGCTGCAGCTTTAATGAGCATTTCTTTAGCAGCTGCACCTGTTTTTCTTAATATTGGGAATAGTTCTCTTATAGAGCCACTTCCTCCAGTACCTTGATCTCCATATTTTGATTCATCTGCATCAGCTTGCAAAACTTTTACTAAATTCCAATCAGCTTCTAATTCTTCAGATAAAATCATCGGTAGGGAAGTTCTTACATGTTGGCCCATATCTGATTTAGTAGCAGTAATTACTATTGAATTATCAGAATTAATTGTGACAAAAGCACTAGGAGTAAATTGTTTAGATTTTAAAGATGAGCCATAAAGTTTAGTAGTATTGGGTAAAATACCTAAAATTAAACTTGTAGTTGAAGATGCAATTTTGATAAAATCTCTTCTATTGATGTTTTTTTGATTCATCATAATTCTTTTGCAGCTTTTTTAATAGCTTTTCTAATTCTTTGATATGTACCGCATCTACATAAATTCATTTTCATTGCATTATCAATGTCATCGTCATCAGGATTATTATTTTTTTCCAGAAGGCTAGCTGCAGTCATTATTTGACCTGATTGACAATAACCACATTGAGGTACTTCTTCTTCAATCCAAGCTTTTTGAAGAACATGTGAAGTATTTTTTGACAGACCCTCAATAGTGATGATTTTAGCACCATCTTCCAGGTTGTCAATTGCGGTTACACATGATCTTGTAGCTTCACCATCAACGTGAATTGTACATGTTCCACATAGACCTCTGCCACACCCAAATTTTGTACCAGTAAGCCCTATTGTATCTCTCAAAACCCATAAAATTGGGGTATCATCGTCAACTGAAACTTTATGAGTTTCACCATTAATTTTTAAGGAATACTTTTTCATAAACACACAAATTTACTAACAGTAATATAATTTAATGATTTAATTGAATCAAGCAGTGAAAGAGAATTCTTAATTTTGGGTATTAAATTTTTTCTGCCAAAGTAAAACTGCTGGACTAGCAATATAAATTGATGAATATGTTCCAACAATAACACCTATTATCATCGCAAAGGCAAAGTATTTAATCACTTCACCTCCTGACAAATAAAGTATAAATACAACAATAAATGTAGTTAATGATGTGATAACAGTTCTGGAAAGAGATTCATTAATGCTTTGATTAAAAATTTTAATATTTTTTTCAGATTTAATTTTTTTCATATTTTCTCTTATTCTATCAAATACCACAATTGTATCATTTAAAGAGTAACCCACAATTGTTAAAAATGCAGCAATGATGGGTAAAGAAATTTCATATCCTAAAATTGAAAAAATTCCTAAAGTAATTAGAACATCATGAACTAATGCAGATATTGCACCAACTGCAAAACTTAATTCAAATCTGATGGATATATAAACTAAAATACCTATTATTGCGAAAATGATGGACATTAAAGCTTTTCCTTGAAGTTCGGATCCTATTTTAGGACCTACCGTTTCAAATCTTCTAAATTCAATTTTTTCATTTGGAAATTTTTGAGAAAAAACATCTTCTAAAATCGATAAGATATCTTTCGATTTATAACTATCCTTTATTCTAATAATAATTTCATTAGAACTTCCAAAAGTTTGAACTTCAGAAATTCCAATATTTAATTCATCTAGTGAACTTCTTAATTCTGTAATATTTGGAGATGATTCCATTTGAATTTGAGCCAGTGTACCACCAGTAAAATCAATACCTAAAATTGGGCCTCCCCTTAAAACCAATGATATAATACCAGCTAAAATAAATGAACTTGATATAACAAATCCAAACTTCTGAGAACCTAAAAAATCAAAATTTGTTTTTTTTATTAATTTCATATGCTTAATGACTTCAAGTTTTTATTGTTAGTTATAATATTGAATATTGTTTTTGAGGTAAAAATTGCAGTAAACATACTTGTTAAAATTCCACAGCACAAAACAATTGCAAAACCTCTAATTGGACCAGAGCCAAACTGATATAAAATAAGTGCTGCTAAAATTGTTGTTACGTTAGCATCAACTATAGTAGTGATTGCTCTGGAAAAACCACTTTCAACTGCAGACTTAGATTTTTTACCTTTTTCTAATTCTTCTCTAATTCTTTCAAAAATAATAACATTAGCATCAACAGCCATTCCCACTGTTAAAATTAAACCTGCTATACCTGGTAATGTTAAAGTTGCATCTAACATGGACAATATTGATAAAACTAATATAAGATTAAAGATTAAACCAGTTGATGCTATGAAACCTGATCCGCGGTAGTAAAAAATCATGAAAATTAAAATTAATATTAATCCTATTATAACAGAACGTGTGCCTTTCTCAATAGAATCTTTTCCTAAAGAGGGACCAATTGTTCTTTCTTCAATTATATTTACTGGTGCAGGAAGCGCACCTGCTCTAAGAACAATAGCAATGTCTTTTGCTTCATTCATATTAGCGAAACCTTCTACTTGAGTTTGTCCATCACTAATTTTAGATCGAATAGTCGGAGCCATTCTTACATTATTATCAAGGACAATTGCAAGTCGTTTTCCAATATTGGCTCCTGTTAATCTAGACCATATTTTAGCTCCTTCTGAATTCATGCTTAAGCTAACTATTGGTTGACCATTATAAAAACTAGCTTTTGCTTCTTGAATTAGACCTCCACTTAAACCTTTATTTGATTCAAGATGATACATTTTAAAAAATGATTCTGTTCCTCCCTCTGGGAGAGTCCATACTTCTTTATCTTTACTGAACGAAATTTTACTCTCTTCATTTTGTAATGATGTTTGAATATCTTCCATTTCAATGATTTTTGTAATAGCAAATAAGTTTTTTTCTGGTACACCCATATCATTCCCAGTTTGCCTCAAAAGAGAAGAAAAAGGTCTTTCTTGAAAAATATCTTTGTCTACGATAACACCATCTGATGTGTTACTTGAAGTTAGTGTGTCGTCATCCACAGAACTGAATAGCTCAGTAATTGAAACTTCTTGATTATTAGTTGTTTTAGTTTCAGCTGGTTCAAAGGAATCAGTTTTCTCATTATTACTTGAAACAATAGCAGCAACATCAGAATTCCCTTTGAGAATTTTGTCAATACGAGAAATTAAATTTTGTGTTATAGCACCATCTTTGAGAAGAGAAAATTCTAGTAAGGCCGTACTCTGTAATAAAGATCTAGCTCTTGAAGGGTCTTGAACTCCAGCAAGTTCAACGATAATTCTTTGATTGCCTTGTTTTTGGATTGTAGGTTCAGAAACTCCAAATTCATCAACCCTATTTTGTAGAATTTCCAAAACTCTATTTAAAGCATCATCTCTTTCTTTTTCAAGAGTTTGTTTAATTGTTAAACCATTTGAAGATATATCACTAAAATATCTATTTAATCTTAATTCATTATTTTCAGAATCTTTGATGAATTCATCAATAAAACTTTGATTTAAATTGTAATTTGCTTTAGTATAATCAAAAGTATTATAAAATTTATTGTTTTTATTAGTAGCTAGGTTTTCAATGAGTGTAGGAATGTCAATCTCAAGTAAAATGTGCATTCCTCCTTGTAAATCTAATCCTTGTTTAAGAACTTTGTTTTGCAAGTTTTCTAATTTTCCATCAATTAAGAGATTATTTTTTTCTTCTTCTGATAAAAAATTAAATTTAAAGGTTGGAAATAGTGTATAGATTGCCCACAACAAAATTAATCCAATAAATAATAGTCTGGGTGTTTGTTTATTCATATTTACATTTTGCTTAAATTTTCATTAATAAAAACATTCAAATATACTTTGATGATTTTTCACTCCATAACATTTTTTTATAATTAAACTTAATTTTAGTATAGTTTAACTTAAATTAGAAATTAGATATGGGAAAAATAATAGCTTTTACTAATCAAAAAGGTGGTGTTGGTAAAACAACATCAGCTATAAATGTTGCAACCAGCTTAGCTGTATCAGAATTAAAAACTTTAATAATTGATTTAGATCCTCAAGCAAATGCTACAACAGGTTTTTCTGATTTATTTGAAAAACAAAAATCAAATATTTATAATGTTTTAATTGAAAAAGAATCTATTTTATCATCAATTACTAAAACAAAATTAAAATTTTTAGATATTGTTTCAAGCACTAATGATTTAGTAGGAGCTGAAATTGAATTAGTAAGTATGATTGGCCGCGAATATAGGTTAAAAGAATGTTTGACTGATGTCCAAGACAAATATGATTACATAATATTAGATTGTCCACCTTCACTTGGATTATTGACCTTAAATGCTTTGTCTGCATCTAATTCAGTATTAATACCAATTCAATGTGAATATTTTGCTTTAGAAGGTTTAAGTCAATTATTACAAACCGTAAGATTAGTTCAAAGACATCTAAATAAAAATCTAGATATTGAAGGAGTTTTAATTACAATGTATGATTCAAGGTTAAATCTGTGTAAGCAAGTTGAAAAAGAGGTAAGAGAATACTTTGATGGTACAACTTTTAAAACGATGATAAGAAGAAATGTTAGATTAAGCGAAGCACCAAGTTTTGGGAAACCTATATTGTTGTATGATGCAAATTCTACTGGTTCGCAAGACTATTTAACTCTAGTTCAGGAGATTATAAATCGTGAAAACAAATAGACTTGGCAAAGGTATAGGGGCATTAATTGAAGACAAATTAAATGATCAATCATCAGAAAATATCATTAAAAATATTATGATTGTTGATATAAAGATGAATCCATTTCAACCAAGAATAGAATTTGATGATAATAAAATAAATAAATTAGCTGCTTCCATAAAAGAAAAAGGATTAATTACACCAATCAGTGTAAGATATATAAAAAATTCATATCAGTTAGTTGCTGGAGAAAGAAGACTTAGAGCTTCAAAAATTGCTGGTTTAAAAGAAATTCCAGCATATGTTTTGGATATTGAAACAGATTTAGAAATGATGGAATTAGCCTTAATTGAGAATTTGCAAAGAGAGGATTTAGATATATTTGAAGAGGCACAAGCTTATTTAATGATGATAGAAAAATATAAATTTTCCCATGATGAAATTGGAAAAATTGTTGGAAAAAGCAGGACAAATATATCTAATACTTTAAGATTATTAAAGCTTCCAAAAGAAATAATGGAGAGTTTAAGAAAAAAGGAAATTAGTGCTGGTCATGCAAGAGCTTTATTAGGAATTAAAAATCCAAAAAAAATTAAAGAAGTTTGGCAAAGAATATTAGAAAGAGAAGAATCAGTTAGATCAACTGAAGAACTAATTTCATTTCTTAATAAAAATGAAAATGAAAATAAAAATTCTGAGATTATAAGATTTAACAATCATTCATCAAAAGTAAATAATTTTAAAATTTTGGAGGATGAATTAATAGAGATTATGGGAACGAAGGTTGTTATTTCTAAAAAAAATAAAATTGGAAAAGTAGAAATTAGTTTTTTCTCAGTTGATGATTTCAATAGATTAATAGAAATTTTTAGAAAAATTAACATCAATTAAATAAAATAAAATTGTGGCATCAGAAAAATTCACATTTCTTATAGTTTCTCAAAAATCAGAAAAAACATTAAAGTTTCAATTTAATTTTAGAAATTTAGTTATTGTCTTTTCTTTTTTTATTTTAATTATTTTTTTAGGGTTTTTCTCGATTTATAGAGCCTATAATATTAATTTTGAATATGTATCAATTAAAAAAGATTATGAAAAAATGTTATCTGAGAGAAATAAAGT
>CENX01210457.1_pt1 | contig 12659 bp, 11 predicted proteins | sample 361321 | NCBI WGS metagenome assembly CENX01 (sample SAMEA2619678, study PRJEB7988) | marine metagenome | isolation source: saline water (ENVO:00002010), including | reverse complement strand
GCCGATATGGTCGAGCGTTTCTACGACGAGTTACCTGGACTCGTTGAAGACGCTTACGAAGACAAACCCTACGTCGATGCTCTGTTTGCGATTGAATCAGATCGTTCCCTCGAGCACCTGAACATCGCAGATGGATGGGCTTTGAACACGCCCTTGGTTTGGAACGAGGATCTTGAAAATGAAGTCTTGATGGCTCTACGGACCATTGCTTACCCGAAAGTCAACCTGCTTGAGCACATTCTCTCGCTCGACAACATTGACACGGTACGACTTTCGCAATGGATGCACTTTTCGACCAACGTCTATCCAATCTACTCAGAAAAAGCATGCGAGACCCTCACAAAAATGGGTGTACCAACTCCGTTCGATCGAAACGATATCGCATCCTATGGATTGTACGTCCAGCGCTTAGAAGGACTCAAACAGTATGCACCTGCCCACGGCCTGCCGGAGATCGGTCTTCCACGAGCCCGAATCCTCCAGCTTGGCTTGGAGCGATTTGAATGAACCTGTTTTGGTTGCATACACGATTGCTCATTGTTGCTATCATTTGGGGACTTGGCTGGACAGCTGGACGAGTCGTTGCAACTGATTTTCCTCCAATAACAGCAGCATGGATACGCTATATCATCGCAGTAGCCATGTTCCTTGTTTGGCTCAAGATGACGGGTAAATTCCAGATACCAACCAAGGAAGAATGGAAGCGATTGTTCTACATCGGCTTCTTCTCGACCTTCCTGTATCAGGCCTTTTTCATGTATGGAATGCGTTACACTGCCGCAGGTGATGCATCACTCATGATTACCTTCAATCCCATCATTACAGCCCTTCTTGCCATTCCATTCCTTGGTGAAAAGATGACGAAGCGGCTCGGAGCAGGACTCATCATCGCCCTTTCTGGTGTTGCCATTCTCTTCGTTTACTCACCCAATGTCGACATCCCTGTCGATGAACGCATTCTTGGAAACATCCTCATCATTCTCTCAGCAGGAGCCTGGGCATCTTCAACCATTTTCATGAAGAAAGCCATGACGACCACTACATCAGATTCAGACGAACCCCTTTCACCGTTGGAGCTCACAGTTTGGGCTTCTGTCGTAGGTCTCTTCATCCTCACACCATGGGCAGGCTACGAAATTGTCGATGAAGGATGGCCGCAATTCAATTGGGAAGTCATCACTGGAATCGTCTTCCTTGCCGTCTTCTCAACCGTGATTGCCTATGTCTGGTTTGCAGAAGGTATCCGAACCATTGGAGCAGCCAAATCAGCCCTCTATGTCTACCTCGTTCCACCGTTCGGAATCCTCGGTGGCGTTATTCTCATCGGTGAGAAATTGGGGCTCTCACTGCTCGTCGCCTTCGCACTCATCGTCGGTGGTGTCGCCATCGCCCAGAGCGATAAGCATGATGAAGCCCAAGCATCTGGGACAATCCATGGCGATTGAACGTGTAGCGGTCATCGGTGCAGGAACTATGGGGGCAGGAATTGCCCAAGTCTGTGCTCAAGCAGGTTGGATAACAGCCCTCTACGATGCATTTCCTGAGGGACTTGAACGAGGTTTGCAGCGTATTGACGCATTCTGGGACAAAGGCATCGCTCGTGGAAAAACCACTGCCGAGCAAAAAGAAGCATGGGCGAAAAATCTCCGAGCAGAAGCAGACATGAAGACTGCAGTCCATGGTGTCGATCTGGTGATCGAAGCTGTCCCTGAAATTCCTGAACTCAAAGCGAAGGTCTTTGCTCAACTTGATGAAATGGCTCCAGAGCATGCCATTCTCGGGACCAACACATCCTCCCTATCCATTGCAAGCATTGCAGCAGCAACCAACCGACCGGACAAGGTCATCGGCATGCATTTTTTCAATCCAGTTCCGATCATGGAACTGCTCGAATTGGTACGCCATGATGCATGCAGTGAGGAAACCATCGCTCTTGCGCAAGCTGCTGGTGAAGCGATGAAAAAGACAACGATTCTTGTCAAGGACGTCCCTGGCTTTGCAACAAGCCGTCTTGGTGTCGTTCTTGGCAATGAAGCCATTCGCATGCTCGCAGACGGTGTAGCAAGCGCAGAAGACATCGACAAGGCGATGGTTCTCGGTTACAAGCACCCAATGGGTCCACTACGATTGACCGATCTTGTTGGATTGGATGTTCGAAGAGATATCCTCCTTAATCTTCAACAATCCTTCAATGATGACCGATATGCACCTCATCCTCTTCTCGAAGAAATGGTCGAGAAGGGACACCTCGGAAAGAAGTCAAGTCAAGGTTTCTTTGATTGGGATCTTGTAAGATGAATTTATTCAGTTATCTTATATCCATCTAAAATGAAATTATCTTGCCCCTTAACCGTCAGCATTTCCCATCGACCATCAACATTTTTGATATTAATGTGCCAGTATGTATTGTCTCTGGGTGGCTCAAGATAACGACTGCTTAGGCTACCTTGTAGGTCTCTGATAAGTCAATCAAAAAACCTAGCAACGCCATCTTTGAATTCCATCGTCGTCCCAGCGGCTTCAATCAATGTCTGCTCATGCTTGAGATGGGTTTCGAAATCGTTGAGGGTTTGAACATGAAGAAGATGTTTGGTTGCTTCTCGGAAGTGGTTGCCCCATTGACTCCAATTGGTTGCAATTTCGATGCATCGGTTGATGAGTTCGTCCTCATTGACGACTTCATCGATGGCTCCTGCATTTGCTGATTCTTCCGCATTCCAGATTTGGTTCTCAAAGAAGAATTGACGACTTCGTTGCTCACCTACAAGTCGAGGCAGGAGCCATGTTGTCCCTCCATCGGGTGAAAGGCCGATGCTTGCATAGGATGCTGCAAGTTTGGCTTTTGGTGAGGCAATACGAGCATCGCATGCTAATGCAAGGCCAAGTCCTCCACCAGCTGCTGCTCCATTGATGGCTGCGACAACGATGGTTGATGATTCTCGAATTCGCATGAGCAATGGATGGAGGATGTTGGTGAGATCTCGAATGAGTTGTGGAGCTTCGTTAACTTCAATGGATTCTTGGAAGGCATTGATATCTGCACCTGCTGAGAAGAATTTTCCTTCTCCAGTGATGACCATGCCTTTGATTTCAGGATTCTTCAGTCCCTTATCGATTGCATCAGCGATGATTGGGAGCGATTCTCTTGAGAACGATTTGCTAGCAGAAGCACCCGTTAATCGAACGATTTGGATTCCATTGTCACGGTTTTCGATTTGAACCGTCATCTGTTCACCTCAAAGTTTGACGTTGACGTTCTTGACGCGAGTGTAGAAGCGGAGTGCATCTTGGCTCTGTTCAATGCCAATTCCTGATTGCTTCCAGCCAGTGAAGGCTGTCTGTGGGAAGGTGATTGGGAACTCGTTGATGGAGACCATTCCAGATTGAACATCTCGTGCAAGACGATGTGCTCGGCTCAGGTCGTTGGTCCAAATGCCGTTGAGGAGACCGAACGGTGTATCGTTAGCAAGAGCGAGTGCTTCGGCTTCTTCTGCAAACTTGGTGACTGTAAGAACTGGTCCGAACAGTTCCTCTTGGAAAAGAAGATTGCTTGCATCAACGTCAGTAACGATGGTTGGTTGCATGAATGCTCCCTCGCCTTCAATGGCTGCTCCACCGGTAACGACGGTTCCACCCTGCTTGAGTCCTTCTTCGAGCATGCGGAGGATATCAGCACGGTGATCAGTGTGAACGAGGCTTCCAATTCGGACGCCTTCGCTCATTCCAGGTCCAATCTTCCACTTGCCAACTTCTTCAACGACAGCATTGACCAATTCGTCATGGACATCCTCGTGAACGATGAGTCGAGAACCAGCCCAGCACATCTGTCCTGCATTCATGAAGATTCCAAAGCAGATGGCTTTGGCACAATACTTGAGGTTTGCATCAGGGAAGACAACGTTGGCTCCCTTTCCACCGAGTTCAAGTGTGACTGGTGTGAGTTGTTCGCTGGCTTTTGCCATGACAGCTTGTCCTGTAGGGACGCCACCAGTGAGAACGATTCCACCGATGTCTGGATGGCCTGCGAGGGCATCTCCGATGAGTCCTCCTGAACCTGTGATGACTTGAACGACGTTCTCTGGGAGTCCGACTTCCGCTTCATGCATGGCCTCGAGCCATGCGATGAGCGAGAGTGGAGTCCACGATGCTGGCTTGGCGATGACGGTGCATCCTGCTGCAAGGGCAGGTGCAATCGAGCGAAGAGCGAGTTGAAGTGGGAAGTTCCATGGAATGATATGGGCTGTTACGCCGATAGGTTGCCGGAGCGTGTAGTTGAGTCGATTGCCAGGAACTGGAATGGTTGATCCTTCGATCTTGTCGGTCAAACCTGCGAAATATTCGAAGGTCCATGCTCCATAACGAATCTCTGACAATGCTTCACGGAAGGTCTTGCCGTTGTTGCTGCTTTCAATGGCTGCGAGCGCCTTTGCGTTTGCATAGGTTGCTTGAGCGATACGATTGAGAACACGGCCACGTTCTGCTGGGTCCATAGCGCTCCAACTTCTGTCTGCGAAGGCTGCTTTTGATGCAGCAACACAGCGGTGAACATCGTCAAGTGTTGCTTTCGGTGTTGTCGCCATTGTTTCGCCCGTTGCTGGGTTTAGAACATCATGTGTGTTGTTATCCGATGATGCGCACCACTGGCCATCAATGTACATCTGCTTCTCGTCCATGTTCTTTCCACATCGATGCGCCTCATGAGCGATTCGGTGGATTCTTTTGGTGGAAAGAACCGACCAATCATTGGTCAGGACCCAATAGACTCATGAGGTGCATGCTTCAACTAGCGTCATGGTCGAGCGTGTTGGTCTTGCAGCAGAATCTGCAAAGGCCATGAGTCAAGTCGCACCTCGTCTTCTGATTCTTGCTGGTGCGACGGGTGTTGGTAAGTCAACAGCTGCTCGTGAGATTGCTGCTGCATCTGGCTTTTCTCGCATCATCTCAACCGATGCCATCCGAGAAATCATGCGTACATGCATCGACATTGATGAGGATGCAGCCTTGCATCGCTCGTCCTTCTCTCGTGGAGAAAATGGAGAACCTGTCATCGATTGGCAACGTACGTGTGAATCGGTTGAGCCGGGTATTACGGCAACCATCGAGCGGGCACGTCGCGAAGGAATTGATTTGTTGATCGAAGGCGTTCACATCGTACCAAGTGATCGATTGCTCCGGACTTGGCGAGAGGGTGGAGGCATTGCTGTTGGTTTGTTGATGCAGGTTGAAACTGAGGAAAAGCATCGAGCGATGCTCAAATCACGGGATGCACATTCCTACCGTCGTGCGGATCGATACCTCGCAGGTTTCTCTCGGATTCGTCGCATTCAAGAAGGACTCCAAGAGCGTGCAAAGATTGCTTCATGGCCTGTTGTCGATCCAACATGGGGTAGTGATACTGACCGTATCAAGCACTTCCTCAATCTTGCTTGGAATGAGCACAATGCATGATCACAATTCGATCATAAATTGAATCGGTTTCATCAACATTGCATCGCTGTCTGAAACACCGATCTCTGCATCGATTTGAATCTGATTCGATCCTAAATCGGTGATTGAGACGTTGATCAATTTCACCTCAATACCACTAATTTCACCATGATGGAGTAAATCTTCGTGCGAGGAATCCATTGCTTGTGTGACGGATTCGAGGGCGGACACACCGTTCTCGTACCATACCTCGGCTCTCGCTTCCACTAGCCCCGGCAATACGGATTCAACGTCTTGTGAAGTCTGTATGACGGCATCGCTGGCAACTTCGTGCGGCACGGACATGCCTGCAAGTTTGATGGAAAAGATGGCCATGGAAAGAAGGGACATCATCAGAACAACCCCCGTTGCAAGAAGCATCTGCGCTTTGTCGTCTTTCTGTGAGGGTCGCATCAGGACGCACCTCCTCGAGACCAGACATCAAGACTGATGGTCCACACGTCTGTATCAACGACGACCAATTGATGCACAGCAATGGTTGCCCCATTTGGCGTTCCTACTTCCCCATAAGGTGTTGCAGGCATCGCATTCTGCGCTAACCAGCAATTTGCCTCCTTGCCGATTGGAAGCATGTCTTGCAACAGTGTGCAAGCCTCATCATAGGCGTCCTCAGAAAGAAGTTCATGCAGGCGGCTTTCTCCCGTAAGTTCGGGAGGAAGAGCCATGGAAGCTGTAATCGCATCTTCGCCCGCTGCTTCCAAGGAAGCATCAATGGCAACAGAACGTGCATCAGGAACATTCACGCGTATCAGGAAGGTCGCTGACATAAAGAACAGCCAAAAAAGCGTCAACATCTCAAGAATGTGGACTTGTGCGTCTTCGTCCTTACGCACTACGTCACCCTCCTAAATTAATGGGGGCGGGCATGAAGGTTCCGACAGAAGGATTGACCCCAGGCGGTGCTGTAATGCCGATAAGGTTGGGTGAAAACGCAATGAAGTTGAACACGACAAGAGCAACGAGAATCATCATCCCCGAATGTTTGAAACCGGCAGAAAACCGACCCGTCGCCATCAGACCAGCCATGCAGCCGTTTCCAATTGCTTGCATTGTAACACCGTAATAGAAGATTGTCAGGAAAAACAGAGGATCAACATTCCGAATCTTCATGTTTCCAATGTTTTGACCGCCACCGCCATCGTCCGAGGAGTTTGAATTCGCAATTGCAGGAATAAAGACCGTTGAAAGAACGACGATAACGCCGAGGAAAACGAAGTAAGAGGTCCAAATAACCGCAATGTAGGACCCAATCGCCCGTTTCCGTTCGCCTTCTAGGAACTTAATCTCTCGAGAGTCGTTGGCCGCTGTAACCAAGATGTCGGAAATCTTTCCACCAGCACGATCAGCTTCTGAAATCAAGGAAATCGCACGTTTGACAAGCGGTGTTCCAACACGCTCAGCAAATTGTAGGATGACATCGCTGAATTTGATCCCCCATGATAGTTGGTCGCTCATCTTCTTGACTTCATCGTTGAGAGCTCCGTATTCTGACGTCGCCAAGGTTTGGACCGCCACAGTCATCGAAAGACCACCCTTCCAGTATTCAGCAAGATCACGGAGGAAGTCTGGGAATTTCTCTTCAATCTCGTTTTTCCTGCTCTCGACTCTTTCCCAGTAAAACGAAGCAGGCCAGAGGAAGAAGAAGAACATCAATCCAAAGAAGTTGAGGAAAATTGTTGGGTGGATGCCAAGCGGTCCAATGCTGACCTCTGGTCCAATCCAAAGCGACTTGTTGTTCATGTTTGCTGGAGTACCATCATAGTACTCGATTTCCATGCTAAACGTAAATTGGTCCAATGGTACATTCTCAGTGTTTGATTGGACAACGAGTTCATAGCGCGTTCCTGGATCTATGCTCTCGATCTCAATGAGGCATTCATCCGAAGTCAAACCTGTATTCCCGGTGAAACTGGGATTGACGATGTCACCGTATCGGTCTCGAATTGCAACCGTGTAACTTACAGGACCGCTTGCTTCTGCTTCACATGTCAAGGTCAAGGGCTGGACAACCACTTCTCCCCCTGTGGCTTGTGGGTCAACGCCCGGTACATCGAAATTTTTTCCTGTAAGCAAGACATCTTCCCAGGGTTCATCGTTCCACGAGACAACATCGGGACTGTCTTCCAGGAGTGAGCATGATTGGTTTTGAGCGTACGTTGGCTTTGAATTACCGTTGAATGCCTCGTTATCACCCGTAATAATACCGCAAGCAACGTTGGTGAACATCGGTTCACCGTTTGATGTCGGAATGAAACCGGAGTTTGTTGCCCAAACCACAGCTGTCGACATTCCGAGAAGGATTGAAACGAACAAAATACCGTACAACTTTGTCATCGTCGAATCGTCTTTCGGCAAGTCGAGGTTGACGACAATCTTGTTCTTCTTTTTCCGAGCCAAGTATTGTCACCCCCTACATTTCTTGCTCCTTGCTTGCCGTGTAAACGAGAACGGCATAAGCAACGTGAATCATTGGTATGAAGCCAAGGACGATGCCGTAAAGCATTCCTTCTGACATCTCAGCACCCGAACCGGATACCCAGAACATGATGACCAGCATGACGATCAGGAACAGCGGCATTGCAACTGCAACAACGATGTACGACTCAGCAAGAAGTGCAATGGACTCAAGGAATTGGCCGAGACGAGTTCGGTTCTCACGCATGTAATGTTCGGCACGGTTGAGGAAGTAAAGTTTCAATTGACCACCAGCAGTAAGTGTACCAACCATTCCTTGGAAAAATTCAGTGAGCCACACAGAAGCAGCACGATCGACGCTCAATTTCATGGCCGTAATCAGATCGTAGCCAAGAAGAGTAACGTCGCGGTAGACCATCGCAGCATCGTCTGCAACGTCGCCGTAAATGTCCTTATTCATGGCCAATGAACGGAAAATCTTCGCAGGTGTTGCGTTCGCTGCAGACATTGCCGCAGTGTAGGATGCGGCGTAGGGAAGATATTTCTCAATCATGTCACCTCGACGTTTCGCTTCACGTTTTGCACCGCCCTTGTTGAATTTCCAAGCAGCAAACGGTACGATGAAACCACCAATAACAACCAAGATTACTTTGAGGAATGATGGGAAGACTTGGGTTCTGTAATCAGGGCAGCCGTTCCCCGGCTTCGATTCATCGATTCGGTCCGGGAACCAATATTCCCATTCGAAACAAGGTGCTTCAGTTGCGGGGTCTTGTTGGCTTTCCCACAAATCGATAACACCAATTTCGGGAACGAAAAACAAAGCAACAAAGCCAACTCCAAGGGCAGTAATGACAATTGTTGTGACAAATACTGTCGCCATGTAAACCTCTGGCATCATTGGCATCGATGCTTTGACAAGGTTGTCTGAGAGTTGTTTGTCTGCTCGCGCACGCCTCTTGAACACACCGCCCAAAAGACGGTGACAGATGCGTTGCCAAGCGGTTAAATCCATGGTTTCACCTCAACGTAGACCGTCAACACGGGCAAGAACTTCCTGCGGACGTACGTAGTATTCAGTAACGATTTGCGATACTTGGTCCGCCTTTCGAATATCGTTGAGTACAAGCCATTCGAGGATTCGCTTACGGGTTCTTAGCTCGCGTCGCATCTCATCTTGCGAGAAGTTGATTTTCACCATGATCTTCTCAAGAACGTAGGACTTACCACTGAAGATGAAATCATCCGAGGAGACATCCCATCGGAACACTTCGTTCGTGATGACTTCCATCGAGTTCGGATCGATTCCAACAATTTCTACAATCTGCTTGGTTCGTCGTACACGGCGGCCATTGATACGTGTTTGAATTTGAATCGCACATGCCTCAAGAGCAGGGAGCAATACTCGAGGAATGTCGATCGGTTTGTTCTCCAATCGGTGAACGAGCGATGGTACCGAGTCAGCGTGAACAGTGGAGTATGCACAGTGACCTGTCGCCATTGCTTGGAACAGAACATATGCTTCTGCACCACGAATTTCGCCCACAATGATGTACTCGGGCCGTTCACGCAGCGCTGCTTTGAGCAACTCGAACTCTCCGATCTCACCCTCGCTCGATTCACCTCCGAATCCCTGTCTTGTTAGACCTGGAACCCAATTCGGTTGGGGAATGTTAACTTCACGTGTGGATTCGATTGAAACAATCTTCATTTGCCATGGGATGAAAATGCACATTGCGTTGAGTGTGGTGGTTTTCCCAGAGGCCGTACCTCCGACGAAGAGCATTGGGACTTCATTTTGGAAGGAAATCCAGAGGTATGCAACCATCAACGATGACATTGTGCGGAATGCGACAATGTCTGCTGGTGAAAACGGGTCATCCTTGAATCGTCGAATACAGAATGCAGAACCTCGGGTGGAGACTTCTCTTCCCAACTTCATGACAATACGGGAACCGTCCATGAGCGTAGCGTCGAGCAGCGGGTCTGCAACAGAAATGTGCTTACCACAGCGTTGTGCGAGTTTAATGACGTAGGATTCGAGTGCTTCGTCCGTGTTCCACACACAAGTCGTTTCGACCGATTCGAACTTGCGATGGTATGCGAAAATCGGGACACCGGTTCCATCGAGGGAAATATCCTCAACGTTGGCATCGTTCATGAGAACGTCCATTTGACCGTACCCAATGAGATCACGTCTAATGTAATAGAACAACTTGGACTTGGACTTCTTGGTGATTTTCATACCATAGGATTTGATGACTTTGTCCATTGCAGTTCGCAAGTATGCCTCTGGATTGCCGTCAATTTCTTCGATGTTTGCTGTAAGCGAGCGGATGAAGATGTCCATGATTTCCTCGCGCTGCTCCTGTTCTTTCTTTGTCATCGGAGGCTCGATGATCTGGTAAATGATGTTCAGTGTTCGCTTGTCACGAACGATGCGCGCAAAGGCATGTGGAGGCATGACAGGGTACTTGTCGAGCTCATCGTACTGGGCACGTTGTTGTGCTCTTTGTCGGCCACGTCCGCCCCCACCTTTCTTTCTAGCCATAACAAATCACCGCCGAGACATTCCATGACAGGTCGCGCCCGACTATAACCTTTGGTTGCCAAACGGTGCCAAGAGGCTCAGATGAGTGTGGCTAGCCATGTTCGAATTTGATTCTGAAATTGAACCAAATCGTCGTTGTTATCAACAAGAAAATCCGCCGAGTCAATGAGTTCTTCCAAACCCCATCCCTTCTCTCGCTCATCTCTGGCCTCAAATGTAGCAGTTCCTCCGTCCTCGCTGCGGCCACGTGCTTGCATTCGCTCGAATCGGATCTTCTTGTCCGTATGGATTGCAACCGACTGGAATTTATCGTTCCATGTTGATGCGAAAACGGCATATTCCGCTGTCCCTCGCAAACCGTCAATCAAGACCAACGGGTGGGTTTTGAGCAGTTCGTCAACTGCTTCAGTGAGTCGAACTGCAAGAACGTCTTCACCGAATTCCCTTCGAAGATCGGATGCTACTTGTCCAAAGACTTCTGGAACGACTTCGAGTTCCCGTCGTGCAACCTCTTCACGGACCATGTCGCCCATTGATCGAACCGGAATTCCAGCTTCCATGAAGACTTGAGCGAACTCACCCTTACCCGAGCCAGGCATTCCGCATACGGCAAGAACACGACTCATGCTTGAAACCTCGTGGCGAGACCTCATCAATGTTGTTAGTTATCGAAGGGGGATTTGCCCCAACGTCGGTCCATTAATCTCCACAACAAGCCACTTGCACCGATAAGTGCAAGAGAAACGCCCAACATGCCCCAGAATCCTTGTTGCATTTGCTCACTGTCAAACGTCACAGATTCAGCGTCAAGGCCGTTTTCACGAACCTGGCTAAACCAGTTTTGATAGAATTCCGTGTCGCCTTGTGTAAACGAAAGAAGGAACAGCATCAGGAGTGGGAAGACGGTTCCAATCCAAAAATACGTCATGATTTTTCCGTCGAAGATGGCTTTGTTGGGTCTTAATCCCATTAGAAACGCAGTGAGTGCGACGATGTAAATGGAATTCGCAAACATGATGATCAACCCGATAGGAAGCGCCCCCCATTCATCCAAACGCCAGGCCATGATGACGAGGAAGATGAACGAAATCCAAGACGTTGCCAAGAAGTACACCACCACCTTCGCCCGAATAAGTTGAGGGACGCTCATCGGCAGACCGTTCATGAAATCAGGAGAATCAAGGGCAGTAAGCCATGAATAGAAATTGAATCCAAAGAAGCCCAAGAACGGAGCATATGAAAGCAAATTGATTGGAATCGGTGCTTCTGCGAAATCGACCAACCATGCCATTCCAAGAAGAACCAGCAGTGGAATCGAATACGAGACAGTCATTTTTTTCAATGCCCCTGAGCGTCGGAGGTCTACGAATTCTTTAGCTACCAAAAGACGTACTTCGCCCTTACCAAGAAAATTCAATCGGCGATAGAACGGTTCAAACAAATCCGCATGCTCAATCACCTTCGCTTCAAAATCATCGAGAATGAGTACGGCTGAAATCAGACCGATAAGAGCACAGCCAATGAGAGAAGCAGCAACAATCCACAGGGCTTGCTCTCTCTGAATCGCCAACCCCCACAGACCGAGATCAAAATCGATGAGTCCGATTCCGACAGCGATTCCAAGGAAAACAATCAGAATCGGCCCCACAACGGTGAATGGACGACCACGCATCCACAAGGAAGAGGCAAGGAACGAAATCGCAAGCCCTTGAGCAATGGTTGTGAACATTGCCAACCATGTCCACGGCAGCGAAGACCACTCAAGCGGCGTCGTAATCGCTCCGATTTCTCCAAGAAGGATACCAAAGGACATTCCCAAGACGATTGGCGTCAGAATGAGCAACGCGTAGTAAACCAATTCCTTGGCAAAAAATGCATAGTGTGCCATTGAATTTGGCAGTGGTTGAATCGCTGGTGCTGCAATCAGGTGGTTCTTGTTGCCGTCACGTTGGGATATTGCCTCACTTCCACGGAAAGCAAAGGTTCCCATTCCTAGGCTGAAAAAGAGAAGAGGAAGATGGAGGCCAAATCGAAGTTGGTCCCAAGTAAACGATTTTGTTTCCATGTTCGACGATTGCGCTGCTGAATCGCCAACGAGAAATTGCAGACCGATGGTTGTAACCATTGTGACGAGTGTGAGCAAGAGCGGGAACAAAACAATTTGTCGTTTTTTTGCGAAATCGATGTTTTCTCTCCACTCTTCACG
>CENX01201190.1_pt1 | contig 12663 bp, 12 predicted proteins | sample 361321 | NCBI WGS metagenome assembly CENX01 (sample SAMEA2619678, study PRJEB7988) | marine metagenome | isolation source: saline water (ENVO:00002010), including | reverse complement strand
TCATAACCCGGAGGTCGATGGTTCAAATCCATCCCCCGCTACCAATAATAATGATAAAGAGAGATATTGAAGCCTTTTTAACCCCAATAATTGAGGAGACAGGGTGTGAGCTCTGGGGTCTAGAGTTTGGATCTGCAAAGGGAAAGGGCCGAATGTTACGAATTTATATTGATGCAATTCAAGGAGTTGATATCGATGATTGCACTAGGGTAAGTAAAGAAATTGATTATTACTTTCAGCATGAATCAATTTTTTTAGAATTTGCTTTTTTTGAAGTTTCATCTCCAGGATTAGATAGAAAACTATTTAATCATAAACAATATAAAAAATTTGTCGGAGATGTAGTATCATTATCACTCTTTTCTAAAGTAAATAACCTTAGAAAATTTAAGGGTACTCTCCTAGAAGTTTTGGATTCAGAGATTTCTGTCAAAACAGAAGGAGAAACCCTATTGCTTGAATTTAGCAATATTGAGATATGTAAACTTGATCTAGATGATCAAATAAAGAAAAAAAAGAATGAATAAACAAATTTTAGAAGTTGTTGCCTCAGTCTCTATAGAGAAAGGAGTCGATTCGGAAATTATATTTCAAGCACTCGAAGAGGCAATAGCAAGTGCTACTAAAAAATTGGTGGATGATGAAGCTAATATTGATGTTGTAATTGACAAGACCACTGGCGATTATAAAACCTTTAGAAAATGGGATATTGTAAAAGAGGTTGATGAGAGTAATGTTTTTCAAATACTAGAGTCAGATCTAGATGGACATGAAGTAGATGAGGGCGTAGCTAGCAAAGAAATCGAAAATATTGATTTCGGAAGAATCTCAGCACAAGCTGCTAAGCAAGTTATTATCCAAAAAGTAAGAGAGGCTGAAAGAAGTAAGATAACTAAAAAGTATGAAAACCTTGTTGGCGAAGTTATTTCTGGTCAAGTAAAAAGAATTAACAGAGATTTTCTTTTGCTGGAAATTGAAGAAGATTTGAATGCTCAAATACCTAGAGATCATATTATACCTGGTGAAATATTTAAGTTAAATGACCGAGTAAGAGCAGTTATCAAAGAAATTGTAAGTACACCTAGAGGGCCTCAAATAATTTTAAGCCGAACTGATGAAAGGTTAGTGGTTCAACTTTTTACTCAAGAGGTCCCTGAAATATCAGAGGGAACAATTGAAATAAAAGCAATAGCTAGAGATCCTGGCTATAGATCAAAAATTGCAGTTAAAACTTATGATGGTCGAATTGATCCAGTTGGCGCATGTGTAGGTATGAGAGGGTCAAGAGTTCAAGCCGTTTCCAACGAAATTGGGAATGAACGTATAGATATATTCATTCACAATGATAACCCTGCTGAATTTGTTGTAAATTGCTTAGCTCCTGTAAAAATATATTCAATATTAGTTGATGAAAGAACCTCTACACTTATTTTAGAAGTTGAAGAAGAAAATCAAGCACAAATTATTGGAAAAAATGGTCAAAATTTAAGACTTATGACACATATGATTGGTTGGTCATTTCAGGTCCTAAATAAGGAGCAATTTAAAGAATATCAAGACTCCAGTATAGTAGAAAAATTCGATGGACTTGCCAAACGACTTGAATTAAGTGAAAAAGAAAAATCAGGTATAGTTGAACAAAATTTGGATAGTTTAGAAAAAATTGTTGATCTTGATTTAGAGGTCCTTGAAGGAATTTTTGGGAGTGAAAAAAGAACTTCTGTTCTATTAGATAAAGTGAATGAGCTTTTGCTTCAGGATGCATTCAATGCAGATTTTAATGATCCTACAATGGAAGAAGACTTAGTAAATCTTAATGGAATTACAAATGAAGTTCTCAGTGCATTAAGTTCAAAGAATATAAAGAAACTGGAAGAGCTAGCAGAAATGTCTGTTGGAGAGTTGCAAGATATTTCAGATATAATTTCTGAAAAAGAAGCTTCAGCCCTCATAATGGAGGCTAGAAAGCCATGGTTTGAGTAGGAGACAGGGATTATTAATGGACATATCTGTAAAAAAACTTTCTGAAATTTTAAAGATAGACCCTAATGCTCTTCTTGAGAAAATGATCGCTGCAGGTCTTCCTCAAAAAGACATTGAAGACCTTGTATCCACAGAAGATAAAAAAACATTATTATCTTTTATTAGAAATTCAAAAGATTCTCCAGTCCAAGAAAAAAAAGTTGAAGTACCAAAGGAATTTACACCTAAAAAAGAACCAAAAAAGAATGTAGATGACAAAAATAAAAAGACTCCCGGAGAAAATAATAAACATCAGCCTGTAACAAATAGAAATACTCATACTCAAACCAAAGAAAAAACAAAAAAAACAGTAAACATAAACGGATCTTTAAGGGTTAATGATCTTGCAAGAAAGTTGGGAAAAAGAGGAAATGAAGTTGTAAAAAAACTTGTTGAACTTGGTGAGATGACTTCACTTAACGACCAGGTTGATCAAGAAACAGCAGTATTAGTCTCTGAGGAATTTGGATTTGAGGTCAAATTCCAAGAAGAACAGAAATTAGCTGAGGAAGCTTCTGATTACCCGCAAGTTGAAAGTACATACACTGATGAGAAGAATCCTCATAATAGACATTCTGTTGTAACAGTAATGGGACATGTTGATCACGGTAAAACTTCTCTTCTCGATGCCATTAAGTCGACTAATGTTGTCGATGGCGAGTCTGGTGGAATCACTCAACATATTGCAGCATATGAGGTAAAAACAAAATCTGGAAGGATAACCTTTATAGATACGCCTGGTCACGAAGCTTTCACAGCAATGAGAGCAAGAGGAGCTAGCACAACAGACATTGTCATTTTAGTAGTAGCAGCAAATGACAGTGTAAAGCCACAAACTATAGAGGCTATTACACATGCAAAAGCTGCAAAAGTTCCAATCATAGTGGCAATAAATAAAATTGATTTAGAAGCTGCAGATATTGATAAAGTCAAAGGTGATTTAGCAAAATATGAACTTGTTCCTGAAGATTGGGGCGGAAAGAATCAAATGATTCCTGTTTCTGCAATATCAAAAGAAGGTATAGATTCGCTATTAAATGCAATAGAACTTGAATCAGAGCTGCTTGAACTTAAGGCACCTGTTCAAGGTATGGCAACTGGTGTTGTATTGGAATCTAAGCTAGATAAATTTAAGGGACCATTGGGAACATTTTTAGTGCAAAAGGGAAAGCTAAAAGTTGGAGATATAATTGTAGCAGCAGAAAAAAAGGGAAAAATAAAATCTCTCATGAATAGTTCTGGTGAAATGATAAAAGAAGCTGGACCATCAACTCCAGTAGAAGTATTGGGACTTGAGGATTGTGTATCTGCTGGGGAAGTTTTTAATGCGATGGCTTCAGAAAAAGATGCTAGGAATATAATTGATGAACGTAGTGCATTTTTAAAAGAACGATCTGACAAAAATGTTATGACCTCTCAATCTGCATTTGATTTATTAGATCAAGAAAAAATTAACAAACTAAGGATTATTGTTAAGTCTGATGTAGCAGGGACAAATGAAGCTATAAATGCATCTTTGTTGAAAATTGGGAATGAGGAAGTAGATGTAGATATCGTAAGTTCAGGTATTGGAGGTATAACAGAATCTGATGTAAATCTGGCAATAACAACAGGAGCAAGAATATTTGGTTTTAATGTCAGGTCAGACAATAAGGCAAAAAAAATATTGGAAGAGCAAGGAATAGAAGTAAATTACTACAGCGTAATATATGATTTGATAGAAGACACAAAAAGACTTCTCACAGGCTTACTGAAACCAATTTATTCAGAAAAAATTCTAGGCTTAGCTGAAGTCAAAGAAGTATTTAAATCACCTGAATTTGGCTTAGTTGCCGGTTGTATGGTGACTGAAGGGTTAGTAAGAAGAGAAAAGCATGTAAGAGTACTAAGAGATAACGTTGTAGTTCATGAGGGAGAATTAGACTCACTAAGAAGATTTAAAGACGATGTAAAAGAAGTCAATAATGGGACTGAGTGTGGCATTGGCATTAAAAATTATTTAGATATAAAGCCAGGTGATTTAATCGAAAACTTTGAACAAAAAGAAGAAAAGAGATCACTTTAGTCATGGAAAAAGACAGAATAATTAGGGTAAACGATAACCTAAAAAAAGAAATTGCATTTTTTATTCAAAATTCTAGCCTTAGAGAAAATTGCGGTTTCTTAAGCATCAACCATGTAGATACCTCAAGAGATTTGTCAGTCGCAAAAGTATTTTTTTCATCTATTAATTCTCAATTACCAAATAAAGATCTTCAAAAGTTTCTCAATGAAAATTCTTGGAAAATCAGAAAAGGACTATCAGGGATTCTTCCTTTAAAAAGAGTGCCAGAGCTAAAGTTTTTTTATGACGAACATATTGATAATGTGAGAAAGATTGATGATTTAATCGAAAAATTATAGTTATGAGTATTTTGCTTCTTGATAAAGAAAAAGGTATGACTTCTTTTTCTGCAATTAAACAAGCACAAAAAGAATTAGGGTTTAATAAAGCAGGGCATGGTGGAACACTAGATCCGCTAGCAACAGGAATTTTACCAATCTTTTTTGATCAATCCACAAAGTTCCTTCAATTCTTTAATTTGGAGAATAAAGAATATATCGCTGACTTTGTCTTTGGAATAAGTTCAAATACTGAAGATATTACTGGATTATTGAGTTATGAAAGTTCAACTAAAGAGCCAAAAGAAATTGATATTAAAAATGCTCTAAAAAAATTCGAAGGTATTACCGAGCAACTTCCACCTAAATTTTCTGCAAAAAAAATTAATGGAGTTCCTATGTATAAGTTGGCAAGAAATGGACAAAAATTTAATCGTAAAATGCAAAAGATAAATATTTTCAATATTGAGCTTTTAAAATATGAATTTCCAAAATTTCAGATCAAAGTACTATGCAGCAAGGGAACTTATGTCAGGACCCTTGGTGTTGATATAGGAAAATCTCTTAACCAAGCCGTTTCAATGTGTGAATTAAAAAGAACAAAATTTGGTTCATTAACACTTGAAAAAACTATTACATTGACTGAGTTAAAAAATTTGGACAAACATGAAAAAATGCAGTATGTTAGGCGGGTTGAAGAAATTTTAATTGATATCCCACAAGTAGAAATAAGATCTTCTGAAGTAACGAAATTTCAAAATGGATGCCAAATTAAGGCAAGGGAAATAGAAGATACCGGAAAACATTTTATTTTTAACAAGACAGAGTTATTGGGATTAGGTATAGTGGACGAAAATTTTATGATAAATCCACTTAAGGTTTTAACAAAAGGAGAAAAATTATAAATGAGCTTAAGTAAAGAACAAACTGAAGCAGTTATTAAGAAATTTGGAAATTCAGAAACTGATACAGGCTCTACTTCTGTACAGATTGCTTTATTAACAAAACGTATTGAAGAATTGCAAAGTCATTTTAAAGAACACAAAAAAGATAATCATTCTAGAACTGGATTACTTCAGATAGTAAGTGATAGAAAAAAACTTTTAAGCTACCTTAAAAAGTCTAATCTAGCTGCGTATCAAAAGCTCATTAAAGAATTAAATCTAAGAGACTAAATTATGAAAAATATTATTAAAAAAGAGATCCCTATGGGGTCAAAAACACTCGTATTAGAGACTGGTAAAATAGCAAGACAAGCAACAGCCTCGGTAATTGCCTCAATGGGGGGAACAGTAGTTATGTGTGCTGTAGTAACCAAAGAAAGTGCAGAGGGGAGAGACTTCTTTCCCCTAAGTGTGCACTACATGGAAAAAACCTATTCTGCTGGGAAAATACCTGGAGGATATTTCAAAAGAGAAGGCAGACCTACTGAAATAGAGACTCTTACTTCAAGGCTTATTGATAGACCTTTGAGACCCTTGTTCCCTGATTATTATGTAGATGAAGTGCAGGTAAATTGCATGCTTTTATCATTAGATAAAGAAAATCCACCAGATGTAGTGGCCTTAATGGCTGCATCAGCTGCAATGTCGATAGCAGATGTTCCTTTCAAAGGACCAATGGCTGCTGCTAGAGTTGGCTTTGTCGAAGACGAATATGTATTAAATCCATCATTTGCTGACCTTGAAAACTCAGATTTAGATATGGTTGTTGCAGGAACAGAAAGTGCTGTACTTATGGTTGAGTCTGATGCGGATGAATTGAGCGAAGACTTAATGATTGGTGCAATACTTTTTGGACATCAAGAAATGAAGCCAGTTATCGAAAAAATAAATGAATTTGCCAAAGAAGCTCTTCCAAAAAAATCAGAATTTTCAAATCCAAACGCGGAAGAGGACAAAGAAATTTACAATAAAGTTAGTGAAAAGTGTTCAGAAGGCTTAAGCGAGGCATTCACAACCACAGACAAAAAAGAGAGAGGCCAGAAAATTAACGCAGTGAAAGAAACTCTGTTGGATGGTCTTACCGATGACTTGCATAATTCTTATCTCAAGCAATTCAAAGAAGTTGAAAAACACATTGTTAGAGAAAATATTCTAAGTGAGCAAAAGAGGATTGATGGTAGAGGTCTCACAGAAGTACGAGATATAAGTGTTGAAACAAATTTCTTGCCTTCTGTACATGGTTCAGCATTATTTACTCGAGGTGAGACTCAAGCAATTGTTACAGCTACTCTCGGCTCCGGCAGAGATATTCAAACTGTCGATGCACTTGCAGGTGAAACAAAAGACAATTTCATGCTTCACTACAACTTTCCAAGTTATAGTGTTGGCGAATTAGGTTTTCCAATGGGTCCTAAAAGAAGAGAAATTGGCCATGGTGCTCTTGCAAAGAGATCACTACAATTTGCCGTTCCAACTGTAGAGGAATTTCCTTATGCAATAAGAGTGGTTAGTGAAATCACAGAATCAAATGGTTCAAGTTCTATGGCATCTGTATGTGGCGGTAGTCTTGCTATGATGGCAGCTGGAATTCCTATTAAAGAAAATATTGCTGGTGTTGCAATGGGACTTGTTAAAGACGATAACCGATATGAAGTATTAACAGATATTCTTGGAGATGAAGATCATCTCGGAGATATGGATTTTAAAGTCGCAGGAACAAAGAACGGAGTTTCAGGCCTTCAAATGGACATAAAGATTGAGGGAATTAATGAGGAAATTCTTGAAAAAGCTCTTATGCAAGCAAAAGAAGCACGAATGCATATTCTTGGTGAAATGGATAAAGTTCTATCTAAACCAAATGAGTTAACTGGATTAGCGCCTTATTTCTGTAAATTTAAAGTTCATAAAGACAAAGTTAAAGTTGTTATTGGTAAAGGTGGCTCAACTATTAAAGGGTTACAAGAAGAGTTTGGAGTAACTATTGAACTTCAAGATTCTGGAGAAGTTAACGTTTTTGGTGAAAATAAAGAAGTTGCTGAAGCAGCCAAAGAAAAAATTGAATTGCTTTGTGCTGAGCCAGAAGTAGGTAAGGATTATGATGCAGTAGTAGCGAAAATTATGGAATTTGGTGCGTTTGTAACTTTTATGCCTGGAAAGGATGGACTGCTTCACATATCACAATTCAAAGAAGACTTTGATCAGTTAACTGATGTTATCAACGAAGGTGATAAAGTAAGAGTAAAAGTAACTGAAATAAGAAGAGACGGAAAAGTTAAGCTTGAGTTTTCAGACTCAGAATAGTTCAGCAAGCATACATCTTGCTGAGCCTCCTCCATACTTTTCTATGGTTTGAATGTCGCTGTGAATGATTTTTTTGAAATGTTTTTTTATCTTATTCTTTTGAAGTGTTGTGTAACCATTAAAGCCAGCAGTTGACATCACTAGCATTAAATTGCCATCTTTGTCAGCTATCTCAAGGCAGTTTCCACAAAAGCTTAATAATTGTTCTTTCTTGATTTCAATAACCTCATGATGTCTCTCAACTCTTTCTTTTACGTAATTCCTATATTCTGGCTTAATGACTTCATAACATATTCCTATAACAGAAGTGCCGACAAACATTAAGACATCTGTATGATAAACGGGGCTTCCAGTATGACTTTCTGTTTCAAACATCACTAATTCATAATTATTTTCATTGCACCACTCATTTGCTAACCCAGCATTTGCTCTTGGGGATATTGTTAAATATACAACTCTATTAACTCGATCAAAAACCATACTGCTTGTTGATTCTAAAAAAATATTCCTATCTTCATGAAAGCTTAGATCGTGAGTTAATTTATATTCTTTTGAAAGTTTTTCTATCATTTCAGGAGTTTTTTCCTTTCTTCGGTTTTCTGCTAACATGCTAAAAATTTGAAAAGTTTTGTCTTCAAAAGTTATAAACCAATTCGGAAATACATGATCAGGGCATACAGTAGACCCTTTCATAGATAAAACATCTACTCCATTTTTAGTCAGTGCATTTTTGAATGTAGTAAATTCTCTTTTAGCCAGTTTTAAAATTTCATCAGTACTTATTGAGTTGTCATCAGCTTGATAGTGATTGCTTGATGCAGTCTCAGGATTCATGAAAAAAACTTCAGGTTCAACCATGAATAGTTTATTTGCCGATTGTTTGTCTCTCATTTTATTGCTAGCAGTACAATTTTTTTACTATTAGAATATCCCCAGTGGTAAATGATATTCAAAATAACCTAATAAAAAAAGAGTTAAATTTCGGACCTGATAATTACAAACCATTGCCTGTAGTTTTATCGAAGGCAAAAGGGGTATGGGCTTGGGATGTAGATGGAAAAAAATACCTTGATATGATGTCTGGTTACTCTGCAGTAAGTCATGGACATGCACATCCTGAGCTGTTAAGAGTTTTCCACGAACAATCAAGCAAACTCTCTCTGACATCAAGAGCTTTTTATACAGATACCTTAGGACCTTACCTTGAAACAATAACTAAAATGAGTGGTTTTGAAATGTGCCTACCGATGAACTCAGGTGCTGAGGCAGTCGAAACAGCTATTAAATCGTCAAGAAGATGGGCTTATAGAACAAAAGGAGTTGAGCCTGGTAAGGCTGAAATTATTGTGGCAGAGGGAAATTTTCACGGAAGAACAACAACGATAATTAGTTTTTCCTGCGACAAAAATTCTAGAGATGATTTTGGACCTCATACGCCTGGTTTTATTACTGTTAAATATGGTTGTTCTAAATCAATTGAAACTGCAATTAATAAAAATACTGCTGCAGTTCTAATAGAACCAATTCAAGGAGAGGGTGGAATAATAGTACCACCAGACAACTATTTACAAGAGCTCAGAGAAATCTGCACAAAAAATAATGTTTTAATGATCTTAGATGAAATTCAATCAGGCTTGGGTAGAACAGGAAAATTATTTGCATATCAACATTCTTGCGGAAATTGTGATTGTGAGATTGGTTGCAGAGAGAATCAACCTAAAGAGTCCAAACCAGACGGCCTCATTCTTGGAAAAGCGTTGGGTGGCGGGTTTATGCCAGTATCATGCTTTTTAACATCAAAAGAAGTCATGCAATGGATGGATCCGGGTTCACACGGTTCAACTTTTGGTGGAAACCCTCTTGCTGCTTCATTAGCAAAAAGATCGTTAGAATTACTTGAAGAGGAAGGTTTGATTGAGAATAGTAGAATAATGGGAGAATACTTTAAGCAATCTTTGTACAATATGAACTCTAAAGTTATAAAAGAAATTAGAGGAAAAGGCTTGTGGCTTGGAGTAGAGATTGATCCTAATTATGTCTCTGGAAAGGAACTTTCAAAAATGTGCTTGGAAGTAGGAATTCTTTGCAAAGAGACACATGAAACTACAATTAGGTTCGCCCCCCCTTTAACTATCACAAAAAAACAACTTGAATGGGGAATAGAAAAAATTGAAGAAGTATTCTCCAGAATAACTAATTAGATTTATCTCTAAATGATAATAAAAATAATTAAATATGCAGGTACAAACGCAGTGGCATTTGTTGCTGATTTCTCCTTTCTATTTTTATTAGATACATATACAGATTTCAATCGATCTTACATCGCCTTTTTCTGTTATTTATTGGGCACATGTGTCAGTTTTGTATTGGCAAAAAACTTTGTTTTTGGTCGTGGCTGGCTAGCTAATAGGCCAGCATTAGAGTTTTCAGCATATTTTCTTGGTGGAATTATCGGAGCAATAATTACTGCTGTGGCATTTTTTATTCTCGCAGCAGTCAGTGTAAATAATATTCTTGTCCAAAAAATTATTGCTTCAATATTTAGTTTTACGACTGTATTCATTTATAGGAATTTCATAGTATTTAATGATGACCGAGATAATTAAGAAATTAATAAATTTATTAGGGGAGGGAAAAGTAAAGTTTTCCCAAGAAGATTTTGAAAAATATGGTGTAGATTGGTACAAGGAAATAGAGCCTGATCCAACAGCTATTGTTTTTCCAAAAAATGAAGACGACCTAAAAAAAATAGTTCTATTTGCTAAAAAAGAAAATCAAAAATTAGTAATTTCAGGTGGCAGAACGGGTTTATGTGGTGGGGCGACTGCGGCGAATAAAGAAATAGTTGTGTCTCTTGAAAAGATGAATGATATGAAATGGCTTTCTAAAAAAAATCAAGTTGTATGCCAAGCTGGTGCAATCACAGATAACGTAAAAATTTTTGTTGCCAAGCAAGATCGTTTGCTGCCAATTTCTTTAGCTTCATCATCCTCAAGCTCAATTGGTGGGAATGTGGCAACGAATGCAGCCGGTTCAAAATTTATCAGATATGGTTCTACAAAAGAACATGTGGCTAGGATTAAAGTTATGTTGGCCAATGGTGAAATACTTTCTTTAAAAAAAGAAATTAAAAAAGATGCAACTGGACCTAATCTTATGGAATTATTTTTTGGTTCTGAAGGTGCACTTGGCATTATTTATGAAGTCACTTTCAATACCTGTGAACAGCCAAAGTATTTAGAAAATATATTAATAAGAACTAGTGAATTAGATTCTATAAGACATCATATCTTGGCTCCTGAAGTAAAAACAAGTATCTCTTCAATTGAATATTGGGATGAAAATTGTCAGAAACTCTTAGGAGATACTCCTGAGTCAGCTTATTTCATTATCGTGGAGCTTTCGTCTGATTCTAAAAAGGAAATAAACCTTTGCTTAGAAATATTGTCAGAAAAAAATATAAATATTGCATTATTAAATTCAAAACAATCTGATGAGATTTGGTCAAAAAGAGAAGACTTACCAGTAAATTTAGCAAGCATGGGCGCATACAAAATGGACATATCATTACCGCTAGAAAATTTACAGAGTTTCTTAAAAGAAATTAAACAACTAAGTGCAGATGAAATATTCTCTTTTGGTCATCTTGGAGATGGAAATATACATATCAATATAGTTTCAGAAAATAATCAAGACAAGCATATTGATGAAGTTTACAGCCTTCTAAAAAATTATGATGGTTCGCCCAGTGCAGAACATGGCATAGGACAAAGGAAAAAAGAAATTTGGACTAAATTTGAAGATTATCAGGATAAGTATAAATTGCTCCAAACCCTGAAAAAATCAATGGATCCCAATAATATATTAAGTCCAAAAGTTTTTTTTGAATGATGAAAATCGTTGAAGATACTATATCTAGTGTTTTTTCACTAATGAAGCACAACATAAGCCAAAGTTATATCACAGCATCTCCTCGTAAAAACAGCAAAGACACTAATATAAAATAATTTGTGAATTGCCATTGATTTTGTACCATATTCGTAACTATTACATGGGGGAATTATGGATAGTATGATGAAAACTATTGTAGGATTTGTTAATGGTCTTACAGGTATTCTGGTTGCCGTTATTGGCTTAGGTATCGTTGGCTCTATTGCCGTCGGTGCTGATAACTTATTTTTTGTTGGCGATGTTATTGATAACCTCGTAATGTATGTCGGTATGTTGGGTGATTCTGGACTTGCAGGTCTAATTGTATTACTCATAATTATGGGTGTACTAAACATCAAATAGAGTATAATTTTGCATGAGGGGTAAAACCCTCATGCTTTCAATGATGAAATTTTTAAATTTTGACTTTCCTAAACTTAAAGGATTCCTAGAGAAGCTTACCGAAGTTTTACTTTTGGTAGTTGCAGTATCTCTCCTCTTAGGCGTTTTATTTGGACCAGATGCAGCTTTTATTGGTTCTGTTTACCAGAATTTTGCAACCATCCTTAACAGCATTGGACAGGATGGTGTGATAGCTCTAGTGTCTGTTGCAATAATTTTTGCAATCTTAAAGAAGTAGTAATTAAATAAATGTGTGGACAATCCAAGCAAGATTGGACAGCAAAACTATAACTGTTAAAACTACACTCATTGTATGTAATTTGCTAAACATTTTTTCTTTACCTTCATCTCTCGCTTTATTAGTTGCTGGAATAAGCATTCCACAAATAAAAGGTAAAATGGTAGTGATAAGAGCTATATAAAGATTACCCATTCCAAGAAAGAAAAGCACCATCATAATTAATCCAAGAGCTACTAACATATTAAATAGCTTGGGAAATACTGTTCTCAAAAAAACTTTAGCCTCAGCTGGCCCTAAAGTTTTAAATACTGTTGGAGCTATAATCGATGTGTGAAATAGTATTGCTCCTGCTGCTATTCCTGAAACTAAAATTGCTATATCCATAATGATCAATTTGGTGGCTATGCTTGGACTTGAACCAAGGACCTCAGCATTATGAAT
>CENX01208933.1_pt1 | contig 12673 bp, 13 predicted proteins | sample 361321 | NCBI WGS metagenome assembly CENX01 (sample SAMEA2619678, study PRJEB7988) | marine metagenome | isolation source: saline water (ENVO:00002010), including | reverse complement strand
TCTGATATCATTTCTTTCCATGCCTATGACGGTAATATTGAAGATGTCAAAGTGAAAATTGAACAATTAGCAAAATATAACAGACCTCTTCTTTGCACAGAATATTTAGCTCGTGGTGTTGGTAATAAATTTCAAAATGTATTGTCATTGTTCAAAGAGCAAAATGTGGGAGCCATCAATTGGGGTTTTGTAGCGGGAAAAACCAATACTGCTTTTCCTTGGTCTTCATGGACCGAAGAATTTGATTCATTACCCAAAGTGTGGCATCATGATATTTATTTACCTGACAAAACGCCCTTTGACCCTGAAGAAATTAAGTTTTTAAAAATTACTCTATCTCAATAAAATATTTTTGCTCGTTGCATATTCCAACAATTGAGAGAATCCCAACAGATAAATAAAATAAAGAAAGATTCAAAGTGTAATGCTTGAGGAAATTTATTATACACCAATAAACTGTATGAAAGCATTAAGTTTGAGGCTCCAAATGCAAAATAGGCAGTGGTCTTATTTCTCGAATTTAATAGTTTCCCACAACTTGCCATACTATAAAACCAATAGCAAATATGTAGACTATTTGTGGTAGATTTAGAGGGTATAAAAGAGGAAATAAAAGTGAATAAAATGCTATTGAAGGAGCTATCACAATACCTTAAAGAGTCTAATTTCTTCTAAAACCAAAAGTTTAAAATAGTAAAACCAAATAATAAATGTGCGACCCAAAAGTATCCTAGAGCTGAAGGAAAAATTGATTCTTTAAAATTGAAACGTCTGCTAACAAGCAAAAAATGTTTAAAGCTTCGCATTCAAAAATATCTTCTCAGATTATTATTGACTCTAACAAGAAGAAACAGGAATTTGAGTTTCACCAATCATACATTAAACCTAAAATGCATCACATCTCCATCTTTAACTAAATATTCTTTTCCTTCTACCCTCATTTTTCCGGCTTGTTTCACCTTTATTTCTGAACCATAATTTTTATAATCTTCAAAGGAAATAACTTCTGCTCTAATAAACCCTTTTTCAAAATCGCTATGAATAATACCAGCTGCTTGCGGTGCAGTGGCTCCAATAGCAAAAGTCCATGCGCGTACCTCTTTTTCTCCAGCAGTAAAATACGTTTGCTGCTGAAGTAATTGATAGGCTTTGCGGATAAGCTTTGCGGCGCCGGCTTCTTCCAGTCCAAGATCATTTAAAAAAAGCTGACGTTCTTCAAAGAATTCAAGCTCATTAATGTCAGCTTCAATTGAAACTGCTAAAGTGAGTACTTCTGCATTTTCTTTTTTTGCTAATACCTGAACTTTGTCAACTAACGGGTTCCCCAATACTGCGTCAGATTCTGATACATTACAAACATATAACACAGGTTTGTCTGTTAGTAATTGAAGTTCATTGACAATTTCCTCACGTTCTTTGAGGCTTAAATCAAGTTGGCGCACATTCTGAGCCGCCATTAATCCCTCTTTTATACGTTGCATGACCACTTGCACTTTTTTAGCCTCATTATCTCCTATTCGTACGGCACGATTTATTTTTTCTACTCTTTTTTCTAGAGTCTCTAAGTCCTTTAGTTGTAATTCTATGTCAATAATTTCCTTGTCTCGAATAGGATCTACTGATCCTTCAACATGTAAAATGTTGTCGTTTTCAAAACAACGTATAACATGAATAATAGCATCTGTTTCACGGATATTAGCCAGAAATTGATTACCAAGTCCCTCGCCCTTATTGGCTCCTTTAACCAAACCTGCGATATCAACTATTTGAACTGTAGCAGGAATCGTTTTTTCTGGATTGACCAATTTAGCGAGAAAGTTGAGGCGTTTATCTGGAACATTGACCACTCCAATATTGGGTTCAATTGTACAAAATGGAAAATTGGCACTCTGCGCTTTAGTATTGGAGAGACAATTAAAAAGGGTCGATTTTCCCACATTGGGAAGACCTACAATACCTGCTTTCATCGAAAAATTTTGTCTAAAAATACATTTTCTTCTGACAAATTAATTTTAATTATTATTTTGATTACTAAAATTTTAATAAACCTACTTAAAACATAACAAAACGTTATTTAATTATCCAAACTGACGATGCAGGCTTAGCATTATCTTATAATCGCTGCAATTCAATAAGATATTTTGAGGGGCTCCATTTCTTCCTCCAGTTTGATAGTCTCCAAACCTTGTTTTTTTGAAATGGCTAAATTTTGTTTATATTATCCAGCATCGAATTATGAAATTCATCTCGTACTTAGAGGTAAATGTGAATACTATCCTTTTCGACCACTTTGCATTTTAAATAATATTCCAAGTATAATCACCGATAATGGGTATTTTCATTCGTTGAGAAAACCCTTTGAAACTATTGTAAAAGCTTAGGATGTTTATATAGAAAAAAATCAAATTGACCATACGCTAAACTTATGATTAATGCCCTCCCACCTCGATTCACATATGTATACTTTAGGGTTGCGCCAAGATTTAATAGATGTTTATCTTTAGCGAGGAAAAGACTATAAACAACCCATTCTTTGCGGCTCAAAACCTTTAGAGTATGCTGGAGGAAATAGTGAAAGATTGATTTTAATCAACCTGAATGGAAGAATATATACGTTGCGAATTTTGAGCATTTTAAAAATGAATCGTTAACGGCCTTCTACGATAAAGTAATTGATAATTTACCTTGGATTGTCTCAAATTTTGATTCATCCTGCCTATCCCGGTGCATCAATGAAATGTATTACGCTTGATCATCCAAACTTTGGTTCAGCTTGACAAGCTGAGGATGCTATTTGTTTTTTAAGCAAAGGCACTAAATAGAAAATCAAGGATTTAGAGATTGAATTAGTTGGTGGAAAGAGGTTATGGAACTTAATCTTCTCCATGCATAAAACGTTTTTTCCCTAAAAGAACTTCTCCTGTTTCTACTTGGTTTTCATCTGGCACACAGCAGTCGACTGGGCACACTGCAGCACATTGTGGCTCCTCATGAAAACCCTTGCACTCGGTACATTTATCGGATACTATAAAGTAAATTTCATCAGAAACAGGCTCTTGAAAGTTGTCAGCATTAACTGCTTTACCATCAGTGAGTACCACATCCCCTGTCAATTGTGTTCCATCTTTGTATCTCCAATCCTCAGCCCCTTCATAAATGGCTGTGTTGGGACATTCAGGTTCACATGCACCACAATTGATACATTCATCGGTGATTATGATAGCCATAACAATTAACTTAATTAATTTTGAACAAATGTATAACCTAATTAGCGATTGGCAAAAGAATGCTTATAGAATCCGAACCCAAAAAATCATTGCTTACACTAGGAAGGTATTTAGTTGAATATAGACCGGGTAAAAAGGGATATGAAGAGCTAGGTGAGATATTAAAAAAGTCTCAAGCTGCTAATGGATGGTTTACAGCTGAAAATCTCAAAACTGCTCTTAGGGCTTGGGGTGAAGTGTTAAGCAAAAAAAATATTGACCAATGGTTGGCTGGATATGCGTTAAATGAACCTAAAAAACTAAAAACAATTGGTTTGGTATTAGCAGGCAACATCCCATTGGTAGGTTTTCATGATTTACTCTGCGTGTGGGCCAGTGGTCACAATGCACTGATAAAAGCATCCTCTAAAGATAACATCTTACTCCCCTTCATTGCAAAACAATTGGAACTATTTGGTAAAAAAAAATGCTTTGAATTTATTGACAGGCCTCTCAAAAATATTGATGCTGTAATAGCAACTGGTTCCAACAATTCCGCAAGATACTTTGAGTATTATTTTTCAAAAATCCCTTCTATTGTTAGGAAAAATCGAAACGGACTTGCTGTGCTCAATGGAGAAGAAAGCAAACATGATTTTGAGCAATTAGGAAAAGATATGCTTTTGTATTTTGGAATGGGTTGCCGCAATGTTTCAAAACTTTTAGTGCCGCACAATTTTGATTTAAATCTTATTTTTGGAGGACTTTATCAATGGGCTTCAGTAATTGAAAATATAAAATATTCTAATAATTATGATTATAATAAAGCTGTGTTTTTGATGAGTGACTTTGATTTTTTGGAAAATGGTTTTTTCATGCTTAGACAAGATGCTGCAATAGCTGCACCAATATCCTCAGCCTTTTACGATTTTTATGACAATACAGATGAGCTCAACCAATATTTAAGAAATCAAAGTGATGCAATTCAATGTATTGTGGGTAAAAACTATATTCCTTTTGGTTCCTCTCAAAATCCGAATCTTTGGGAATATGCAGATCAAGTTGATACCTTAGCATTTTTACTTTCACTATAAAAAGCCATCTTCCTATCACTAAAAGTGTTAAAAAAAAGGGAAAAAAAAATTTTTTTTACGAGGATTTTGTGTGTTGAATTATCATATTTGCATTAATTAAAATTTGTTATTATTCTATCCGTCAAGCAAAATCAAACTGATTTCTATACAGTTTAAACTTCTATTTTATTTAAAAAATGAAAAAACATAATTTTAGTGCAGGACCTGCTATTTTGGCTCCAGAAGTCCTTAACAAAGCTTCATCAGCGGTTATTGATTTAGATGGTATAGGTCTTTCTTTAATAGAAATATCTCATCGTAGTAAGGAATTTATCGCAATAATGGATGAAGCCTGCCAATTGGCCTTAGAACTTTCTAGTCTTGAAGGGAAGGGCTACAAAGCGCTTTTCCTTCAGGGAGGTGCAAGTATGCAATTTCTTATGACAGCCTATAATTTATTAGAAAATAAAGCTGGCTACATCAATACTGGCACGTGGTCTGTTAAGGCAATTAAAGAAGCTAAACTTTTAGGTGAAGTAATTGAGTTGGCTTCTTCTAAAGACCAGAACTTTAACTATATCCCCAAAAATGTTGCGATTAATGATAATTTAGATTATGTGCATATTACTACCAACAATACTATTTTTGGGACACAATTTAAATTTCTACCCGAAACTTCTGTGCCTTTAGTTGCAGATATGAGTTCGGATATATTTTCTCGAACCCTTGACTATTCAAAATTCAGTTTAGTTTATGCTGGTGCCCAAAAAAACTTAGGCCCTGCAGGAGCTACTTTAGTCTTAATCAAAGAAACTCTTTTTGATGTTGTCTCACGTCAAATACCCTCGATGCTCAATTATAAAATTTATGCTGAAAAAGATAGTATGTTTAATACTCCTCCTGTTTTTGCAGTATATGCAACAATGCTAAATATGAGATGGATTAAAGCACAGGGAGGATTGAGTGCTGTAGGAGATAAAAACTCTATTAAAGCTAATATGATTTATAGCGAGATTGACAGAAATTCCAAATTCAAGGGTTTCGCATCAATTGAAGATAGGAGCGAAATGAATGCTACTTTTAATTTAATCAATGAAGAAGAAGGTATAGTATTCGATTCTTTATGGCAATCAGCTGGTATAAGTGGTCTGAAAGGACATCGATCTGTGGGTGGCTATCGAGCTTCAATATATAACGCCCTTCCATTGGACAGCATAGAGCTCTTAATTGATTGTATGCAAGCATTTGAAAATAAAGGATAAAAATAAAACGTTATGAAAATTTTAGCCAATGATGGAATTTCCTCTGCTGGAATAAAAGCACTAGAAGCAGCAAATTATGAAGTGATAACAGTCAAGGTGGCCCAAGAGCAATTGATTTCTTATATAAATGACAATGACATTAAAGCCTTACTTGTGCGGAGTGCTACTACTGCACGTAAGGACCTAGTAGATGCTTGCCCTGGGTTAAAACTAATTGGTCGTGGGGGTGTCGGTATGGACAACATTGATGTAGCCTATGCTAGAGAAAAAGGAGTACATGTTATTAACACTCCCGCTGCTTCCTCTGCTTCTGTGGCTGAACTTGTTTTTGCTCATTTATACGGGGGGGTCCGTTTTTTGTATGATTCCAATAGAAATATGCCCTTAGAAGGAGAAGCAAACTTTGGTAGTCTTAAAAAAGCATACTCAAAAGGCATTGAATTACGAGGAAAAACCCTAGGAATAATTGGGTTTGGCAGAATTGGCCAAGAGGTGGCAAAAATCGGACTTGGTGTTGGCATGAACGTTATTGCAGCTGACCCCTATTTTAAGGGCGCTAAAGTTACAGTTTCATTTTTCAATGGAGAAAGCATTGATATCGAAATTAAAACTCAAAGTATAGATAGTGTTTTAGAATTGGCTAACTTTATAACTTTGCATATTCCTGCACAAAAAGAATATATCATTGATGCAAAAGCACTAAACAAAATGAAGAAAGGTGCAGGATTAGTTAATGCAGCTAGAGGTGGTGTAGTTGACGAAGTTGCATTAGTCAAAGCACTAGATGACGGTCATTTGGCTTTTGCTGCACTAGATACTTTTGAAAACGAACCCAAGCCAGAAGTCAAACTCCTTATGCATTCAAAAATTTCCTTATCACCACATATCGGGGCTGCAACCGTAGAAGCTCAAGACCGTATTGGAGAAGAGCTAGCATCTCAAATAATTAGTCTAATAAAATAATACTTCAACGTTGGCGCTCAGGAAATTAAAGGAAAAGTGGAAAATAACTTCAAATTTTCAACTTGTAGTCATCTTTATTGTCTTCGGCATCACTGGATCTCTTAGTGTGAAACTTGGAGAACCCCTTCTTTATATCCTAAATATTGAACAAGGAACTTTTTCTTCCTTCACATTGGGTAATGGAATTTTTTGGTTTTTAAGGCTCTTAATTATTTTTCCTCTTTATCAGTTATTGCTAGTAGCGATAGGGGCACTTTTTTTTCAATTTCGCTTTTTTTGGGAGTTTGAAAAAAAAATACTTCGCCGTATGGGCTTTAAGAAATTTTTTGTAAAAAAAGAAAAAGACGCTTAGCTTAATTATTGCTAATAAGCTTTAGAAACTCATTGCGTGTTTCTGTTTCTTTGAAAGATCCTCTAAATCCAGAAGTTGTTGTAGTTGAGTTTTGTTTCTGAACCCCGCGCATCATCATACACATGTGAGAGGCTTCGATTACTACAGCTACACCCTGTGGCCTTAGTGTGTTGTTTATACAATCTAAAATCTGCTCAGTTAATCTTTCTTGAACCTGAAGACGGCGAGAAAATACGTCAACTACACGGGGAAGCTTGCTAAGACCAACAATATGACCGTTAGGAATATAGGCAATGTGAGCTTTACCAAAAAATGGTAATATATGATGCTCGCACAGAGAGTATAATTCAATGTCCTTAACTATTACCATTTCATTGTAAGTCTCCTCAAACATTGCACTTTGCAGAATCTGCTTTGGATCTTTTTCATATCCCTCTGTTAAAAATTTCATTGCTTTAGCAGCTCGTTCAGGAGTTTTCAAAAGACCATCGCGATTTTTGTCTTCACCTAGCAAATCTAGAATATATTTATAATTGTTACTAAGTTCTTCTGTTAATGGAAGAGTGTCAATATTAAAATTTTCATTCATTGTTAGTATGCTCTAAATAATTTTTAAAATAAAGTTTTAATGTTTCAATTTTTGGAGAAATAGTTATGGCGCAATAGGGTTCTTCCTTGTGTTTGTTGTAATAGTTATTGTGTTCATCTTCAGCAGGGTAAAAAACTGTAAACGGGGCTACCTGGGTTACTATAGGGGTAGAAAAAACTTTTTCTGTTTCTATTTGTTGTATTACGGTGTCAATGATTTGCTTATGCTCAGCGCAGGTATAAAAAATAGCAGATCGATATTGAGTACCAACATCATTACCCTGCTTATTTAGTGAGGTTGGATCGTGAACTTTAAAGAAAATTAGTAATAAATCAACCAAACGCACTAATTCTGCATTGAACGAAATGGCCACCACTTCAGCATGCCCCGTTCTTCCTGAACATACTTCACGATAAGCAGGATTTTTAATCTCACCTCCTGTGTATCCTGATTCTACCTTTTCAACACCATTAACACGTTGAAACACAGCTTCAATACACCAAAAGCATCCTCCAGCAAAATAAATTGTTGAGTTCATAGCAACTTTGTTTAACAAATGTAATAAAAAAATAAACGAGATTAGATTACTTTCAATAATACTTAACAATTAGTAAGAGAGGTATTGATACAATTATGGTATAATGAATAAAAAGAAGTAATTTCGATTGGTCATGAAAGTCATTGTAGAAGCAAAACAACTCTTTAAAAATTACGGTTCAATTGAAGTCCTAAAAGGGGTTGATCTAACCATAAATCAAAATGAAATTGTTGCTATAGTAGGCCCCTCAGGTGCAGGTAAAACAACTCTTTTACAAATATTGGGTACCCTCGACAGACCAGAGCCTAGAGCCCAAACACGATTACATATTGCTGATAAAGAAGTTCTAAATTTAAGAGAAAATGCGTTATCTACTTTTAGAAATAAACAGTTAGGTTTCGTCTTTCAATTTCATGAACTTTTACCTGAGTTTAGCGCTTTAGAAAATGTCAGTTTACCTACCTGGATTTCCAATATGGATTCAAAAAAAGCTAAGAACAAAGCAATAAGTTTACTCACAGAACTTGGACTAGCGCATAGGATGCATCATAGACCAAATGCTCTTTCGGGAGGAGAACAACAACGTGTGGCTGTTGCTAGAGCCCTTATTAATGAGCCTCAGCTGGTATTGGCAGATGAACCAAGTGGAAACCTTGATTCTGAAAATGCTAAACAACTATACGATTTATTTTTTCAATTAAAAAGTAAAACAAAGTGTAGTTTTGTTATTGTAACCCATAACGATAGTCTAGCCGCTAAAGCAGATCGAATTATTCGTTTAAGTGATGGAATGATCACCGCATGAAAAAAACAGATCTAAAGGTATTTTTAGACGAAAAAGCTCAACTTTATGAGCACCCTGATTTCTTAAACTCTGACCCCATTCAAATTCCACATCGTTTTTCAAAAAAAGAGGATATTGAGATAATTGGTTTTTTGACTGCCACCATTGCTTGGGGTAACAGAGTGAGTATTATCAATAGCGCTACAAAAATAGTCGCCCTAATGGAACAGGCGCCTTTTGATTTTATTTGTCATCATACCCTAAAGGATCGAAAGAGATGTGACGGTTTTGTTCATAGAACATTTAATGGCGAAGATTTGAGTTTCTTTTTCGAAGCACTTCAATTCATATATACTAAAAAGGGTGGATTAGAAGTTTTTTTCTCTGCCTACAATAAGGACTTTTATTTATACAGAGCTATTCACGATTTCAAAATTCTTTTTTTTAGCTTACCACACATTAAACGAACAGAAAAGCATGTTGCTGACCCTTTAAAAAATTCAGCTGCAAAACGCATCAACATGTTTTTACGCTGGATGGTTAGAGGGTCAAACCAGGGAGTAGATTTTGGTTTGTGGTCAAAGTTAAAACCTGCTCAGCTTTCCTGTCCGCTGGATTTACATACAGGTAATGTCGCTCGAGCTTTAGGCCTTTTCACTCGAAAACAGAACGACCATAAGGCTTTGCTTCTCTTGGATGAAGTGTTAAGAAAAATGGATCCCATTGACCCCGTAAAATATGATTTCGCACTTTTTGGTCTTGGTGTGCATGAGCATTTTTAATGTTTCGGCTTTTAATTCTAGTAATATTATTAAAATTGTTTCTTATTTTTGTTATGGCTTTTAACAAATGCTAGTTTATGAAGTTTCTTCTTAAGAATGCTACCTTGATTGATGCTAAAAGCCCCTTTCATTTTAAAACCAAAGATTTTTTAATTAGTGATGGAAAAATTGTTGCCCTTGAAGATCATATTGAGGATGATAATGCAAAAATAATTAGCTACAAAAATCTTCATGTTTCAAGTTCCTGGTTTGATCCTTCTGTTTCATTTGGTGAGCCTGGTTATGAAGAAAGAGAAACCCTTGAAAATGGATTGTATACTGCAGCCCAAAGTGGTTTTGGTGCTGTATTATTAAATCCTGATACAACTCCCGCTCTTGATTCGCATGCTAGTGTAAAACACTTAATAGACAAAACTAATAGTTCTGCCACAAAGTTATACGTTACAGGAGCGCTCAGCAAAGGAAATAATGGAGATCAAATTGCTGAACTTAACGATTTATATTTAGCAGGCGCCAAGGCATTTGGAGATTACAAAAAACATCAAAATAATACACATCTGTTGCGAATTGCACTTGACTATATACAGTCTTTCAATGGTATTATTCAATCTTACCCAATGGAGTCCGCTCTAAGCGAAAAGGGGTTGATGCATGAAGGAGAACATAGCATCCATATGGGCGTGAGAGGTATTCCAATTATTGCTGAAACCATTGCTTTATCAAGAGATTTAGAATTACTGGCCTACACGCATGGTAGAATGCATATCAATTTTATCAGTTCTTCTGCCGGGGTTGCCTTAGTCAGGAAGGCGAAACTAGAAGGTTTGAAAGTAAGCGCTAGTGTAGGATTACCTCATTTACTTTACACAGATGAAGATTTGAGAGGATTTAACAGTCCATTCAGAATTGAGCCCCCTTTGAGAAGTAAGGAGGATCGTCAAGCATTGAGAGAAGCCTTGTTAGATGGAACAATTGATATGGTTACTTCCCTTCATGAACCAATCAACATAGAATTAAAAAAATTGGAATTTGAATATTGTGTTCCAGGAAGCATTGGATTGGAAGCTGCTTTTGGGCTTCTAAATAGAATCTTTACGCTTGAAAAAACCATTTCATTTTTAACTCGAGGAAAATCAGCTTTTGATCTTCCCTCCCACTCAATAACCTTGGGAAGCGACGCCAATCTTACCCTATTCGATCCTTCAAAGCAATATAAACTTGTATTAGAACATTTGATATCCACTTCGAAAAATTGTATGCATTTAGGACAAGAAATGCAAGGAAAAGTTTTAGGATGTCTTATTGAAAATCAATTTGTAGAAAGTTAATAATGTCAAGCTCTAATTTACTAAAATATAAAGTTCAACTGCCAAAAAACAATATCAAAAACCAACCTGTAATATTCATGCTTCACGGTTATGGTAGCAATGCAAATGATTTATTTTCATTTGCTCCTTATTTGCCAGACAATTATGCTATTTTTTCTTTGGAAGCTCCTATCCCCCTTGATCAAATAGGGTATGCGTGGTATTCTATTCGTTTTGATGCTCCTCAAAACCAATGGACCGATTTACTAGAAGCAAATAAATCTGCAGCTCTAATTTTTAAAAATGTCAACATAATAATTAAAAGATATGATCTCAACCGAAAAGATATTACGCTGCTTGGGTTTAGTCAAGGAGCTATATTAAGCTGGTCTTTAGCTTTTAATCATCCTAATCATTTTAGAAGAATAGTAGCACTGAGTGGTTTTGTAATCGATAATTTAATAAAATCAAAGGAGGTTACTTTTTCAGCATTTGCGTCACATGGCAAAGAAGATCTTGTGATACCCTATCAATGGGCAAATGAATCTATTGCACCTTATGCCGCAAAATACGATCACATTGAATTTTACTCCTACTCCTCAGGTCATGAGGTAAGCCAAGAAAATTTTGCAGCGGTTTTAGATTGGTTAAATAAAACCGCAAAAAATTAATCATAAACAATTGTCAATGGACTAAATTGGAATCCTTTTGACGTTCGATCATATTCAATTAAAATATCTCCAGATTGGCTTTGATTGTTAAAATGGGCTATGATCCATCGTGAATTGAGTATATGAATTTTTTCCAATAAGGCGATTCCATCGAGTTTTTCTTTTTCAAACAGATAGTTAGGGTTGTCTTTATTTATTTGTTGAAGTGCCTTTTGGAGTTTCTCACGATATACACTTAAGTTTTTTTCAAAATTCGATTGGGGCACTTCACTGATAGTAAAAAATTTAGATTGAGAAGCTTGCAATCGCATTTGTTGTAAATCCTCTTTTAAATTCCTTATTTGATCATTTTGGACTTTTAATCTTGAATTCTGGTAGTTGAGAATTTTATTGGTATTGAAGATTTGAAATAACAAAACCAAAAAAACAAAACTAAGTAGATAAATAAGTATTTTAATTTTCATGCAAATTAGTTAGATTGGATAGTAAGGTTATCATAAGCTAAAAAGACATTGGAAGGCAGACCTTTTGAGACCTCCTCATGAAAGCCCATAAGATGGCTAATATGTGTTAAATAGGCTTTTCTGGGTTTGATCTTATCAATAAGATCTAAAGCTTCTTCAAGATTTAAATGATTTTTATGTGGCTCAATACGCAACGCGTTTAAAACTAAATAGTCTAGGCTTTGAAGTTTTTCAATTTCATTTTTAACAAGTGTTTTTACATCGGTCAAATAGGCAAAATTATCTACCCTGAACCCCATAACAGGTAATTTATTATGAAGAATAGCTATTGGGGTTATTTTCTTTTTCCCTAACTCGAATGGTGTTTCGGTATCAATGATGTTTACATTCACAGATGGAGCGCCAGGATATTTATTGTGTTTAGAAAAAATATAATTAAAGCGATATGCTAAGTTTTGATGGACTCTCTCAGACAAATATATAGGAATATCACCCTGGCGAAAAAAGAAAGGTCTAATATCATCCAATCCGGCAGTGTGATCTGCATGTTCATGAGTAATTAAAATCCCGTCCAATTGGTCTAATTTACATCGAATCATTTGTTGCCTAAAATCTGGCCCGCAATCAATAACAACACTATGCCCTTCCCATTGCAACAAAACTGAAACACGCAAACGTTTAT
>CENX01042978.1_pt1 | contig 12691 bp, 18 predicted proteins | sample 361321 | NCBI WGS metagenome assembly CENX01 (sample SAMEA2619678, study PRJEB7988) | marine metagenome | isolation source: saline water (ENVO:00002010), including | reverse complement strand
GAAATAAAGGATGCTGACATAGCTAAAGCTTTAAATTTACCACCAATCAAATTACATTGTAGTGTGTTAGCTGAAGAGAGTATTAAAAAAGCGATTGAAAACTGGGAAGCTAAAGTTAATCATAGACAACATAATCAACATGACTAAAAAAACTACAGCAAAGAAAAAGAAAAGTACCGTAAATAAAGCTGGTAACTATACCAAACCTACGATGCGTAAGAATTTATTTAATAGAATTAAAGCAGGAACAAAAGGCGGTAAAGCTGGTCAATGGTCAGCTCGTAAAGCTCAGATGTTAGCTAAACAATATAAAGCCAAAGGTGGTGGATATAAATCGTGAGTTTAAAAAAGTCACAAAGAAGTCTTAGAAGCTGGACTAAACAGAAATGGCGAACTAAGTCAGGTAAGAAGTCTTCAGAGACTGGTGAACGTTATCTACCAGAGAAAGCTATAAAAAGCCTTACTCCGCAGGAGTACGCCGCTTCGACTAAAAAGAAAAGGGAAGATACTAAAAAAGGTAAACAACATAGCAAACAACCTAAAAGAGTTGCTAAGAAAACTAAAAAATATAGAAAGGTAAGTTAATGGCACATGAAAATAGAAAAAAAGCTTTACTTAAAAAACATAGTTTAACTGGAGTAAATAAACCTAAAAGAACTCCCGGACATAAAACTAAATCACACATGGTATTAGCTCAAGATGGACATACTTTAAAACTCATAAGGTTTGGACAAAAGGGAGCTAGTACTGCAGGTAAACCAAAAGCTGGTGAATCTGACCGTATGAAAGCTAAACGTAAAAGTTTTAAAGCTCGTCATGCAAAGAACATTGCCAAAGGCAAAATGTCGGCTGCATACTGGGCAGACAAAGTTAAATGGTAAACTTATGTCTAAGCCTCTGCAACAACAACCGATTATTTTATCTGAGGCAGAAGTAAAAGAATTGATTAAACAACAAGCATTAGCTTGTCATAATCAGTAACTCGTTCATCTCGAAAGAGACGGAAGTAGGAAGATAGGAAAACCTCCCTAGTAATAGGGGAAAGCTAAGTACTAATAGTAGGAACAGAGACCGACATCTACCGAAGGAACGCATAGGCTGTCATTTTAATATGACTTAATATTAACCTATGAAAACTGGAGGCACGATATGGCTACTTACAGAGGTATCAAAGTAACTCCTGAAAATACTTACGTTGAAAAAGCGAAAGCTCAACCGGGTATTTACAGAGGTACTAAACATGATGCAGAACCTAGTAAGTCTACTAAAGCATCCCATGGTATTTACCGTGGTATCAAATGGACTGACTAAATATACTTCCTGAGTAAGAATTTAAACTGCTCGAAAATATTATGGCACAGATAGGCAACAATGAAAAACCAATAAAACTGACTCCTAACCGCATAGGTAAGGGTTCTAGACCTAGACCAATAGAAGTATCACGAGCACAGTTTGAAAATAATTGGGATAAAATATTTAAATCTAAACAGGAGAAGTAATGATGGATGGTATAATTTTTATAATTATTGTAGGTGTTGTTGTAGGTGTATTAGTTATAAAAACTGAAAACCCTAATACTTATGAAAAAATTAAAACACAATTACAAACTTATTGGGAAAACCTTAGAACATATTTCAAATAATAATTTAGAAAAGCTATTTGAAGTTTATCCGTTTCGTATTGGTTTATGTCTTCCAATATTTTTAGCTACTACTGGATTAGTAGCAGGAATGATAATATTATGAATATGTTACCTGACGGTTATATTAAAAGAGCTACATCTACTATACCTTTTGGTTATGAGTATGATGAAGTTACTGGTCATTTAAAACCGATTGAAGAAGAGTTAGAAGCTTTGTTAACTGTTGAAAATATGATTATTAATGAAGAAGTATCTTTACAAACTGCAGTAGATTGGCTAGAGTATGAAACAGGACGTAAGATTTCAACTCCCGGATTAAAAAAACACATAGATAAAAAGTATGGAACAAGAACTCAAAGACTGGGAACAGAATCCTCATCTCTACTTGCAAGATGATGAAGGTAACTTTGTTTTAAAAAAAGACGGAACACCTAGAAAAAAAAGCGGTAGACCAGCTTTAGCAGATGAAGCAAAGTTTGCAGCTCATCGTGCTATTTCTAGAAAACAAAAGAATATTAAAAAAATTGAGCAGAAACTTAACAATGCTCGTAAGTCTTTAAAAAAACAAAAAGATACTTTACAAGATTTAAGTGGTGATGAAAAAAATACTGCCACTACTGATGAGCTAAGTAATTTACCAACAAAAGTCCAAGACGATTTAAAAGATGCTAATGTTTTATTTAATCCTAATGATGGACCGCAAACAGATTTTTTAGCTGCAGATGAAAAAGATGTACTGTATGGAGGTGCTGCAGGTGGTGGTAAATCTTATGCAATGATTGTTGACCCACTACGCTATGCTCATCGAAAAGCTCATAGAGCATTGATACTTAGAAGGTCTATGCCAGAACTACGAGAGATGATAGATAAATCTCGTGAGCTGTATCCCCAAGCATTTCCCGGTGCTAAATTTAGAGAAGTAGAAAAACTTTGGAACTTTCCAAGCGGTGCAAAGATAGAGTTTGGTTTCTTAGAAAGAGATGCAGACGTGTATCGTTATCAAGGACAAGCTTATAGTTGGATTGGCTTTGATGAAATAACTCATTTACCTACAGAATTTAGTTGGAACTATTTAGCTTCTCGTCTAAGAACAACTGACCCAGAAATAAAAACTTATTTACGTTGCACTGCAAACCCCGGTGGAGTTGGTTCTAACTGGGTTAAACGAAGATATATAGACCCTTACGATTCAAATAAAAGTTTTTTAGGTACAGATGGTTTAACCAGAAAGTTTATTCCAGCTAAGTTAGCAGATAATCCTTATTTAGCACAGGATGGTATCTATGAGCAAATGCTAAATTCTTTACCTCCTATTCAGCGAAGACAGCTATTAGAAGGTAACTGGGATGTAGCAGAAGGTGCAGCTTTTGTAGAATTTGACCCTACAGTACATGTAATACCACCTTTTGAGATACCTTTACCGTGGGAAAGAACAAAAGGAGTTGACTATGGTTATGCTGCTGAAAGCTGTTGTTTATGGGGAACTATAGACATGAATGACAATACTTTAATAATTTATAGAGAATTATATAAAAAAGGCTTGACAGGAGAAGAATTAGGCAGTATAATAACAGATATGGAAGTGGTAGACCCATTTTCAGTAAATGGTGTATTGGATACTGCAGCTTGGGCTAGGACAGGAACGACTGGTCCTACCGTTGGAGAAGCCTTGTTACGAGCAGGTCATAAGTTAAGACGTGCTGATAAAAATAGAGTACAAGGTAAAATTCAAATACATGAGTTTTTAAAAATAAGAGATAACGGTAGACCTAAATTGCAAATATTCAATACTTGTCCAAACTTAATAAGAGAGCTACAAAGTATACCGTTATCAAAAACTAATCCAGAAGACGTGGATACCCATGCTTCTGACCACGCATATGATGCGTTAAGATACATGATAATGAGCAGACCTAGAATGGAAAATCCATTAGAAAGGTTAAGAGGTTTTAAACGAGATATGTTTAAACCGGCTGATTCAGATTTTGGTTATTGATAATGGCAGACGATAAAAATACATTTTTAAATGCTAATGACATCTACGAAGAAGTAGAGGGTGAAGCAGGTAAAACTTTATCTTTGGAAGAAGACCAACGAAATAATTTAGTAGGTATAATTAAAAGCAGATTTGCTTTAGCAGAAGAGTCTCGTAACGGTGATGAAAAAAGATGGCTAAAAGCTTACGAAAATTATAGAGGTTTATACAATAGGTCTGTAAAGTTTAGAGAATCTGAAAAGTCTAGAATATTTGTTAAAATAACTAAAACAAAAGTATTAGCTGCATTCGGTCAATTAGTAGACGTTATTTTTGGCACAGGTAAATTTCCTATAGGTATTGAAGAAACTAAAATACCTGAAGGTGAAAAAGAAAATGCTTACTTAGATACTCAAAATCCTCAAATAGGTATTGAATCTAGTATTCCTGATAACATTGGAAATAGATTAGAAGACGAACCAGCAGAAAATATTTATAATGTTGGTTATGAAGGAGATGGTAAAACTTTAAAAGCTGGTGCAACGATTGGCACAGGAATGTTTGAAGACGATATAGTTACTCAAGCAGATGAACAAGGAATGTTACAAGAAGGTTTATCAGCTAATCCTCAAGTACCAGAATTTTCTATTGCACAATTAACTGCAAGAAGAATGGAAAAACTTATCCATGACCAAATAGAAGAATCAAACGGTGGTTCAGAAATAAGAAATGCTTTATTAGAATCATCATTATTAGGTACAGGAATTATTAAAGGACCATTTAACTTTAATAAAAAACTTCACAAGTGGGATAAGGATGAAGAAGGTGAAAGACAATACAACCCTTTAGAAGTTAGAGTACCTAGAATTGAATTTGTAAGCTGTTGGGATTTTTATCCAGACCCTGCAGCGACTAACATAGAAGAATGTGAATACGTAGTTCACAGACATAAAATGAATCGTAGTCAGTTAAGGCAGTTAAGAAATATGCCTTTCTTTAATGAGGATGCTATTAGAGAATGTATCCGACAAGGAGCTAATTACGAAGATAAAGATTTTGAATCTCATTTAAGAGATGACCATCAAGTAGATGATAGCTATACAGCTAACTTTGAAGTACTTGAATATTGGGGTATCATGGATGCCGAATATGCAAGAGAAGTAGGTATAGACTTAGATGACTCTATAGATGACTTAGATGAAGTACAAATAAATGCATGGGTATGTGGTAATAAAGTATTACGAGCAGTAATTAATCCTTTTACACCATATCGCATACCTTACAGTGCATTTCCTTACGAAAGAAATCCTTATAATTTCTTTGGTATAGGAGTAGCTGAGAACATGAATGATTCTCAACAAATTATGAATGGTCATGCTCGTATGGCTATTGATAATTTAGCATTAGCAGGTTCATTAGTATTTGATGTTGATGAATCAGCTTTGGTAGGTGGGCAAAATATGGAAGTCTATCCCGGTAAAATCTTTAGAAGACAAGCTGGAATGCCCGGTCAATCTATTTATGGTTTGAAGTTTCCAAACACAGCACCAGAAAATATGATGATGTTTGACCGATTTAGACAACTTGCTGATGAACAAACTGGAATACCTAGTTACTCACATGGTCAAACAGGAGTTCAAAGTATGACAAGGACTGCTTCAGGTATGTCAATGTTATTAGGAGCAGCAAGTTTAAATATAAAAACAGTTGTTAAAAATCTTGACGACTTTTTACTAAAGCCACTAGGAGAGTCTTACTTTCAATGGAACATGCAGTTTTTTGATGGTAGCTTGAATGTGGAAGGTGATTTAGAAGTTAAAGCAACTGGTACAAATAGCTTGATGCAAAAAGAAGTTAGAAGTCAAAGACTTACTATGTTCTTACAAACTGCACAAAGTCCTGCTATTGCACCGTTTGTTAAAATATCTAAATTGGTTAGTGAACTTGCCTACAGCTTAGACCTCGACCCAGATGAAATTCTGAATGACCCAGAGGAAGCAGCTATCATGGCACAAATTATAGGAATGCAAAATGCTCAACAAAACACAGGCGAGGAAACTGAACCCGGTAGTCAACAACCAACAGGTATGGGAGGTCTTACAGGAACACCTGTCCAACCTCAAGACCTTGGAGCTACAGGCACTGGCGGTGGCAACATCGGAATCGGAGATGTTCCGGTTGCAGGGGAGGATAGCTTCTCTGGCACGGTTGGAATCCCTACCGGAGCAGGTTAAAGAAGCTTTAAAAAGGATAGAGGAATAGTATGGCTAAAAGCGAATATGATAAAAAAGAAGAAGCTAGAATAGCAAAAGCTTTAAATGAGCCTAACATGCTTGATAAAGATATTATGCCTGAAAAAGAAATATCTTCTATAGAAGAAATTAGAAATCAAGGGGTAAAAGATTCAGCAGGTAGAATGTTATCAGCTTTAAAAAATTTAAAAACTAGAGATGAAGCAAAGGCTGTAATATTTAAAAATAATCCTGATGTTAAAAAAGAAGATGCTGACAAATTAATTATAGAAGTAATGGTAGAAAATAATAAAAAGAAAAAAATGATGAAAGGTGGATTAACTGGTGGTCAAAAAGAATTAGATAAAAATAATGATGGTGATATTACTGGTGAAGACTTTGCAATGTTAAGAGAAGGAAAGCAAGACGGTGGTATGTTAATGGATGACCAAATGACAAACATGATGCAAACAGAAGAAACACCTGACATGGGAAATCAAATGGCAGATATGATGTCACCAGTTGCAGAAACTGCCGAAGAAGAATTACAAGAACAACAAGCAATAGAAGAGTCTCAAGTTCCAGATGAAATGATGGAAGATAACTATTTAGACTTTTTAATAGATGAAGCATTAGATGAAAATGAAGAAGAAATGCTTATGCAAGAATTAGAAGCAAACCCACAACTTAGTATGTTATTCGACAAAGTTATGGAAGTTGCAATGGAATTTTCAGGTTCTGGACCAGTTGATGGTCCGGGGTCAGAAGTCTCCGATAGTATACCTGCAAGGTTATCTGATGGAGAATTTGTCTTTACTGCAAAAGCTGTAGATGTTATCGGAGCAGACAATTTAATGTCTATGATGAAACAAGCTGAAGCTCAAGCAGAAGAAAGACAATTAGCTGCTAACGGTGGTGAAATAGAAGAAGAGACTGGTCTTACTCCTATGCCTGTGGAAACACCGGCTGTAAGACAAGACATTAGAGTTACAAAAGAAACGGTTGGTTCTCAAGCAGCAATGCAAGAAGAAAGCGACTTAGTTGATGATGAACTCAAAAAGTCTATGCTTTCTACTAGACCCTACGTTAGAAGTTAAAAGCAATAAAGCTACCCTAGCAATAGGCACTTTATTATATAATAACAACCGAAAGGCGACCTTTACAAACAAGCCCTCTAGTCGACATAGAGCTACCTTGTAAACAAAGCCCTGATTAGGAGGATAGAAAATGACTGAAGAAGTCTTAAAAGAGGAACAAGCAAATCCTTATAACCAAAAAAAAGCTTGGCATACTGGTGAAGATAAACCTTTTAAATCAAGTAACGAAATGTTTTTTGAAGAACCTACAAATGAAAGTAACGAAGTTACAGAAGTTGTAGCAGAACCTCAAGAAGCTCGTCAGGAAGAAGCTAAAGAAGCTCCTTATAAAAAGCCTGATTATAAAAAACGTTATGATGATTTGAAAAAACATTATGATAGTAAACTTAATGAGTTTAAGTCAAGGGAAGAAGAACTGCTAGAAGAAGCTACTAAAAATAGAACTGAATATACAGCTCCAAAAACCGAAGAAGAACTTGAACAATTTAAAACACAATATCCTGATGTTTATGAAGTTGTAGAAACAGTTGCTCACATGCAAAGTGAATCTAAGGCAAAAGTTCTAGAAGAACGTCTTAGTAAACTCCAACAGCGTGAAGTAGAAATATCACAACAAGAAGCAGAAAAAAGGTTAATGGAAAGACATCCTGATTTTGACGATGTTAGAAACAGTGATGATTTTCACAGTTGGGCAAAAGAACAGCCTAAGTCTATCCAAGATTGGATATACAAAAACGCTGACGATGCTGACTTAGCTAGTAGAGCTATAGATTTGTTTAAAAAGGATATAGGCTTGGAAACTCCGAAAAAGAAAAAGTCATCTTCTAAACAGACTAAATCTGCTGCGGATATGGTTTCAACTAAAACAACTACTGTTGAACCAACGCAAGAGAAAATATGGTCTGAAAAGGAGATTGCTGCAATGAGCATGGCTGAATTTGATAAGCACGAAAGTGAAATTAGTGAAGCAATGCAACAAGGCAGAATCATTAAATAAACTATAAAACACAGGAGAATATCCCATGGCTCAATTTTTTGAACCCTCAACGGATACTGATGCTAACTTTGCAAACTCCGTCAGTGGACAAACTAATAGTTTTTTCCTACCTTCGATTTATTCTAAAAAGGTTTTAAACTTTTTCAGAAAGTCTTCGGTAGTTGAAGCTATCACTAACACTGATTACGCTGGAGAAATATCAGCGTTTGGAGACTCTGTAAAGATTATCAAAGAGCCAGTAATTTCTGTATCAGCGTATACTAGAAATACTGACACAACACAAACTAAACTAACAGATGCTGAAGCTTCTTTAGTTGTTGACTCGGCTAATGCTTTCAAATTCATCGTTGATGATATTGAAACTAATATGTCTCACGTTAACTTTAAAGAAGTCGCTACTTCATCAGCCGCTTATGCTCTTAAAGATGCATACGACGCTGCTGTCTTAGTCGAGATGTTTGCTGGTTGTTCTGCTTCTTCACCTAATCACATTTTAGGTGCTGACAGTGCAACTGACTTAGGTGCAGGAGTCTTTGATGGCTCTGGTGCTGCTGACATCGGAAGTGGTGGGTCTGAGACTGACCCTCTAGACTTAATGGCTAGAATGGCTAGACTATTAGACGAACAAAATGTACCTGAAGAAGGTAGATGGTTCGTTGCTAGTCCTGACTTCTATGAAGTACTAGGTCAATCATCTTCTAAATTGCTGTCTGTAGACTTCAACGCAGGTCAAGGCTCAATTAGAAATGGTTTAGTATCAAGTGGTAAACTTCGTGGATTTGACATGTACAAATCAAACAATATTGCTGCAGTATCTAATGCTGCTGGTAAATGTTTGGCTGGACATATTTCATCTACAGCTACTGCACAAACTATTCTTTCAACAGAAGTGTTGAGAGACCCAACTTCGTTTGGTGACATAGTTCGTGGATTGCACGTATACGGAGCTAACGTCTTAAGAGACGAAGCTTTAGTTTCTGCATTCTATGGTATTGACTAATACTAAATTTGGGGAGGTCTTCGGACCTCTCCTTTTTTATAAAAATTAAAAAGGATAATAAAATAATGTACGGTAAAGATAAAGATAAAAAGAAAAAAATGATGTATGGCGGAATGGCTAAAAAGAAAATGATGAAAGGCGGAAGAACTATGTATGGACATGGTGGAGAAGTAATGCCTAAAGCTAAACCTTGCTAACATGAAAGTTGAAGCACCCAAAGGCTACCATTGGATGAAAGATGGTAAAGGTTACAAGCTTATGAAACACACTGGAAAGTTTGTTAAACATAAAGGAGCTTCATTAAAAGCAGATTTTAAAATACAAAAAATTCATAAAAAATAATGGCAACAACTTATTTAGATTTAACTAATGAAATATTAAGAGAACTAAACGAAGTTCCTTTAACATCTACAAACTTCGCAAGTGCTGTAGGCTTACAACAATTTGTAAAAGATTCTATAAATAAATCTATATTTGATGTGGCTAATGAAGAACCACAACTACCTTTCTTTGCTGCAGGATTAAGCGGAGCAACAGACCCTTTCTATGGAAATACAACTGTAGCTTCAGTTATCGGGCAAAGATGGTACACACTAAAAGCTGATAGTTCTAGTTTAACTACAGACTTTGCTTCGATTGATTGGGATGACTTTTATATTACTACAATAAATGTATCAGGTGAAGCAGCTCCATTTGTTTCTAAAGGTTTAAAACATATTAATCTTGAAGAGTGGCGAAGATTTTTAAGAGATGCTGAAAATGCTGACGATGCAAATACTCAAGCTTATGGTGAACCTAGATATGTATTTAAATCACCAGATAGTAGAAAGTTTGGGTTAAGTCCAATACCGGACAAAGTTTATAACATACATTTTTATGCTTTTAATAGACCAACAGCATTAAGTGCTTTTGGTGACGAAATAGTTTTTCCCGAACAATACAGTAATGTAATTACAGCTAGAGTTAGATATTATGTTTGGCAATTTAAAGAAAGCCCACAACAAGCTGCTTTTGCTTTAGAAGATTACAAAAAATCATTAAAACATATGAAGTCAAGTTTAATTAATCCTACCCCAAGAACTATGGTAGATGACAGACTTTATTATTAGGAGATATAAATGACAACTAAGATTCCACCAGAGTTAGTAGCCGACCAAGTTATAGGTCGTAGAAACCTTATCATTAATGGTGATATGCGAGTAGCTCAAAGAGGTACTAGTACAACAACTAATGGTAGTTATACTTGTGACAGATTTTACAACGACTATAATGGTGGTACGGTAACTTATGCACAATCTGCTTTAAGCAGTTCAGATACACCTTATTCACATGGCTTTAGAAGTGCTGTAAAAATTACTAATACTTCTGCTGGTAGTGATGCTGCAGCTAACTATGTAAGATTTCAACAAAAAATAGAAGCAACAAATTTAGCTAACAGCGGTTGGAATTACACTTCGGCAACTTCTTTTGTTACTTTAAGTTTTTGGGTAAAAAGTAGTTTAGCAGGAACTTACGCAATACAGATATACAATGTAGATTCTGGTGCAAAAAGTTATTCTTTTGAATTTACACTTTCTGCAAACACTTGGACAAAAGTAACTCATGCAATTAAAGGTGACTCTGGTGTTGTTATAAACGATGATAGTGGAGAGGGATTAGGTGTGCATTTTTTTGTACATGCAGGAACAAATTATTCAACTTCTGGGCATACAAACGAGGCTTGGCAAACTTATTCTGGTTCAGACCAAGTAAAAGATTATGGTCAAAGTTGGTCTGCTACAGCTAGTGCAACTTTTGAAATTACAGGAGTTCAGCTAGAAGTAGGCAGTCAAGCCACTCCTTTTGAGTATAGAAGTCTTACAGATGAAATAAATTTATGTCAAAGATACTACGAGCAAAGTTGCGGTATAGAAAAAGACATGAAAACAACCACTGATTATTATGCTTCAGCTACTGCTGAAAAATATAATTATCAAGGTTTTACCGCTTACAATAATGGTCTTGGTTATGTTCCAGCTACAAGCTATCGTATACAAAAAAGAATAGTACCTTCAGTAACCTTACATACTGGTACTGGATTAGTTTCAGGTAGTCCTACCGCTAATCAAGTTCTAGTATACAGAGGAGGTACTTGGGCTTATGGTGCAGGTAGTTATACAGGATGGGCTAGTAGTGAAGCTAGTTTAAGTTTTCATGTTACTTATCCTTCAATAAGTGGCGGACAAGAAACTACTTCGCAATTAATTTTATATGGTTGGGTAGCAGATGCGGAGATATAATTATGAATGAAATGAACATTACGTCAGCAAAATATATAAAAGAACCTACATTAGGCATAGTGTCTACTATAAAAGCTACTATAGACGATGAGGAATTATTTGTTCCTCTAGCAGAAGGCAACAGACACTATGACGAAATCATGCGACAAGTAGAAGCTGGTGAATTAACTATAGAAGAAGCGGATTAAAATAGATGGCTAAAAGTCAACCATATACCGTAGCATGTGCAGGAGGTCTAGTTACCTCATCAAACGCTATTGACTTGCTTAAATCTCCCGGTGTAGCAACTGAGTTAAAAAACTTTGAAGTTTCTACCAAGGGTGGTTATAGACGTATTAATGGCTTTACAAAGTTTGGTGCAGGTAGTGCAGTACAACCTACTGGAGGTACAGCAACTATTTTAGGTACGATACCTTATGCAGATGGTGTAGTTGTTTGTGCAGGTACAAGTATTTATTTTAGTCAAACTGGTACAAGCTGGTTAGAAATAAATAGAGCTAGTGTAGCTAGTAGTGGTGATAATCATACAGCTTTTACAGGTCGTAGTGTTGCTGCTAGAACTGGACAAGGGCAATGTCAATTTGCTTTATTTGAAAGTGCTACTTCAGATTATGGTACATTAATTATTTCTGATGGAGCTAACGAACCTTTCTTTTTTAGAATGGAAGGTACAGGTGCTAATGTAAACACTAGAACTTTTTTTGCTGGTGAAATAACTGTAACAAGTACAAAGTCAGTTGAGTATGTAACAGTACATGATAAACACTTAATAGCTGCTGGAGTTGAGGATAATTTAAATACTGTATTTTATAGTGGTACTTTAGACCCAACAGATTTTACTAGTACTGGTTCTGGCTCGATAGCATTAGAAGACCAGATAAAAGGTATTAAAAGTTTCCGTAATGAATTATTTATATTTTGTGAAAACTCAATATTTAAACTACAGAATATAAATAATTCTAGTACGATTGCTATAGTACCAGTAACTAAAAATGTAGGTTGTTTAAGTGGACATAGTATTCAAGAGATTGCTGGTGATTTAATATTTTTAGCACCAGATGGATTAAGAACTGTAGCTGGTACAGCAAGGATTGGAGATGTGGAGTTAGGAACTGTTAGTAGTAGCATACAAAATATTGTAAGTGACTTAGCTGAAACTATAAATCTTTATACAATAAGTAGTGTAGTACTTAGAGAAAAATCACAATATAGATTATTCTACACAAATACTGGAGCTGCTGATAGTACCCAAAGAGGTATTATTGGAACACTAAGACCTAACGGATTTGAATGGTCAGAAACTAGAGGATTAGAAGTTACAGCTATAGGTTCTGGTTTTGATAGTACTGGTATTGAACAATATTATCATGGTGATACTAATGGTAATATTTATAAACATGATACTGGTGATGACTTTAATGGCACTGCTATCTTAGCAAGATATACTACACCAGATTATGATTATGGTGA
>CENX01420083.1_pt1 | contig 12722 bp, 13 predicted proteins | sample 361321 | NCBI WGS metagenome assembly CENX01 (sample SAMEA2619678, study PRJEB7988) | marine metagenome | isolation source: saline water (ENVO:00002010), including | reverse complement strand
CTTATAGGTGGCGATGATACATTATCAGGTCAAAAGGCTATTAAATCATTAGTTAATATTTATGCTAATTGGATTCCAATACAAAAAATTCTAACTACGAATATATGGTCCTCAGAGCTTGCAAAACTTGCTTCTAATGCCTTCCTTGCACAGAGGGTTTCTTCTATAAATAGTCTATCGGCACTCTGTGAAAAAACTGGAGCTAATGTTGATGAACTTTCAAAGGCTATAGGAATGGATCATAGAATTGGATCAAAGTTCTTAAAAGCTTCAGTGGGTTTTGGAGGAAGTTGTTTTCAAAAAGACATTCTCAATCTTGTATATCTTTGTCAGTTTTATGGTCTTAATGAAGTAGCTGATTATTGGCATCAGGTAGTAAAAATTAATGACTACCAAAAAAAGAGATTTGCTCAAAAAGTCATTGATCACTTTGATGGAAATTTAGCCGGTAAAAGAATTGGGTTTTTAGGCTGGGCCTTTAAATCAAATACAAATGATTCTAGAGAATCTGCTGCAATTAAAGTTTCAGAGATTTTATATAGGCACGGAGCCTCTCTATCAATTTATGATCCTAAAGTTCAATATAAAACTATAGTAAATGATATTGAAAATTTATGGGAGATTAAAGTTAGTATTAAAGACAAAAGGATAAACATAGTTGATAAATTAATTAGCACTAGTCAATGCGATGTATTTGTTATTTTAACGGAATGGAAAGAATTCGAACAGATTGAAATAGCGAGTACAAAAGTTATCTTTGATGGAAGAAACATAAGTCAAAATCAAAATAAATTCTCAATAGGCAAATAAATGTTAAGCTATAATTTATCAAAACATAAACTAACAGAACAAGTCGAATTGATTATTAAATCTTTTCTAGAACTATAATAAATTAAAAGCTTTAGTACTGTATTTTCAAATAAAGACATATGAAACAAATTTTTTCAAAAATTAAGCCAGGTATATTACTTCATCAAGTTTTCAGATATAATCAAATATCAAATGAAAGAGAAGATATTGTTCCTGAAAGTGAATTTTTACAACTAGCTATTCTTAATATGCATAAAGGAAAAACTTTTAAACCTCACAAGCATATTATTAAAGAGAAAGTAACAAATATCGCTCAGGAATCTTGGGTTGTAATAAAAGGTTCTGTTAAATGTATTTTTTACGATTTAGACGACACTATAATTGAAGAAATTATACTTATGCAAAATGATTTAAGTATTACATTTAGAGGAGGTCACAATTATGAGATTCTTGAAGATGAAACAATTGTTTATGAGTTCAAAACTGGACCATATTTAGGAATTGAATTTGACAAAACATTAATTTAAAAATTAATAAATTGAAAAAAGCACTAATTACCGGAATTGCAGGTCAGGATGGAAGCTATTTAGCTGAGTACTTACTTGGTCTAAAATATGAAGTTCATGGGATTGTTCGAAGAAATTCAACTCCAGAACATCAATCTTCTAGATTAGATCAAAATCTCCCAAATCTCTACACCCATTATGGAGATCTATTAGATATTTCTAGTTTAAACAAAGTTATTTTAAATGTAAAACCCGATGAAATATATAATCTTGCTGCTCAAAGCCATGTCAGAATAAGCTATGATATTCCTCAGTTTACAGCTCAGACGAATGCTATTGGAGTTTTAAATATGCTAGAGGCTTTTCGTCAGTCTGCTCCAAATGCTAAGTTTTACCAGGCAAGTTCTTCTGAAATGTTTGGAAGTTCTGTTGATGATGATGGTTATCAAAGAGAGACTACTCCATTTAATCCAGTCAGTCCCTATGGATGTTCCAAAGTATTTGCATATAATATTTGCAGAAACTACAGAAATGCATATAGTTTACATATAGTAAATGGAATTTTATTCAATCATGAATCACCAAGAAGAGGAAGCAATTTCGTAACTAATAAAGTAGTTAAAACAGCTGTTGAGATAAAAAAGGGGCTAAAAGATAAGCTTGAACTTGGAAATATGGACTCATACAGAGACTGGGGCCACTCCAAGGACTATGTAAGAGCTATGCATATGATTATAAATCATGATTTGCCAGATGATTTTGTTGTTTCAACTGGGAAAACAAATTCTGTCAGAGAGATGACTGATTATGTTTTTTCAAAACTAGGAATGGATTATAAAGACTACGTAGTTCAAAACCCTAAATATATCAGACCAGAAGAGTTAAAATATTTAAAAGGAGATTGCTCTAAATTAAAAAGTACTTTTAATTGGGAACCAGAATATGATTTTGAAGCGCTGATGGATGATATGATTAATTTTTGGTTACAAAAAATATGATATATGGATTTTAATACGGTTAAGATTTTTGAAAATAAGATAGCCAAATTTTTTGGAGCACCCTATGCAGTTGCTTTTGATTCTTGCACTCACGGTATAGAAGCCTGTCTTTATTTGACTAAAGCTAAAAAGATAATTGTCCCTAAAAGAACCTATATTTCAATTCCTTTTTTATCTATAAAAATGAATATTCCTCTTGAGTGGAAAGATGAAAATTGGCAAGATTATTATTATCTGACTGAAAATATTATTGATGCAGCTGTACTATGGAAGCGAAATAGCTTTATTAAGGGGACTTTTATGTCACTGAGTTTTCAATATCAAAAGCATTTGAGTTTAGGTAGAGGAGGTGCAGTTTTGTGTTCAAATATTGACGAATATGAAGCACTTAAAAAGCTTTCCTATGACGGTCGTTTACCAAACATTCCTTGGAGAAAGCAAAACATTAATTCATTTGGTCTACACTATTATATGACACCTGAGACTGCTCAAGCAGGAATAGATAAACTTGAAAATGCTATAAGTTCTATTCCAAAGAAATGGAGAATAACTGATTGGCCAGACTTAACTCTAAATAATTTTTTTAGTGATTAAAAAAATAGCCTTTATTATGTCTGTTTAAGCTTATTTAAAATAATGGATAAGAGTCTTTCTCTATTCAAAAGCAAAAATGTTTTAGAAAAAATCACTTTTAATACGATTAATTTGACAATAATTATGCTATACGCAACTATTACTGATAATTAATATTAAAAAACACATAGATTCTATTAAAGTAAAATAAAGAAAATATGAAAAGATTGTTAAGAATTGTCCTAGGGAATAAATACCAGTTTTTTGTCAAAATGTTTTGGCAGTTAAATGCAATTATCTACCCTTTGATTTTCAAAAAAAAAGGAACTTTAATTTATGCTGGAATTAATTTGGGTGATTCGTTCCAAAAAATATTTTATAAATATAAAACTGTTTTCGGATTTGAGCCCAATCCATCAAATTACAAACAGTTAGGTCGTTTCAGCCATTACAAAAATGTCAAAATATATAATTGTGCACTTTCAGACAAAGAAGGGCGGATGAGCTTTTTTTTGCCTGACAACACTAACAATGTGAGTGCCAGTCTTTCAGATTTTTCCGAGGATAATCCTATGACATCTAAGAGGACAATTGAGGTTAAGGTAATTAATCTATTGAATTTTTTAAAAAAACAAAAAATTGATTCTATTGACTTTTATTTATCAGATATAGAAGGGTATGATTTTAAAGTTTTATCAACAATAAAAGAGTATTTAGATTTAAAGAAAATAAAAAAAATTCAGGTAGAAGCGTTAAATAATGGAATTAAAAACACTTATAAAAATGTTTCAAATTATGAATATCAGTTTGATGAACTTTTAAAAGAAAATTACAATAAAATTGGGAGAGGATCAGGATCTGTCAAAGCAGGAGATAATTTTTCAGGTGCTTCAGGAATAACTCTTGATCTTTTATACAGATTAAAAAAATGAAGGTTTTTTTAACATAAACATATTAAAATTGATAATTTTTTTAGCTATATGTTTTTTATTCTTTTCAGCATCTATTTTTTTGGCTATGATAAATATGTAATTTTCAACATTGGTTAATATTTTAATATAAAATGTCATTCCTAATAATAGTATTATTAACAGAAATGATTTATCTAATAAATTTCTAATATTCCAAAATTATATAGCAGATGTCTTTATTAAATATAATCTCATTTACAAATGATTAGAGAAATAGGGTTTGTTTCATCATATCCTGCAATAATGGATAACAACAAGATATTTAATACAAAGGGAGAAAATGATCTTTTTGAACCCTTCAACATTTTAAAACAGAAGCTATCCTCTAAAAAAATATCAATAAATACAATTGATTTAATTGATAATTTCAAAAAGTTAGATCTTTTAATTGTTTCAAGGCATGAAAATAATATTCACAAATTATTTGATATTATAAAATTAAATCCAACAATAAAAATATTACTAATAAGTACAGAGGAAATTAGTGTAGCTCTTACTCAAGCTAAAAATCTTTTAGAAATTGGTCTTTTCGACAGAATTTTGACTTGGAGAGATGATGATATTGACGGGGATTTATTTTTCAAATATAATTATTGGAATCCTCATAGAGAATATCAATTTAATCCACAAAAATCACGGAAGCTTTTATGTTTAATAAATTCTTACAAAAAAAATTATTATAGATCAAAACATAATATTTATTCCAAAAGATTTGAACTAATAGAGTTTTTTAATACTAGGCAAGAATTTGATCTTTTTGGACATGGTTGGTTAAAATATAAAAAAAAATTAAAATGCTATAAAGGCTCAGTAGAAAACAAGATAGAAATCTATCAGAATTATGACTTTGCTTTTATATTTGAAAATTCAAACAATGAAAAAGGAGGGATCTCAGAAAAATTATGGGATGCTTTTGCAGCAGGGTGTATTCCTATTTATTATGGTGCTCCAAATATTTTAGATTATATTCCACTGGATTGTTTTATTGATTTTAGAAATTTCAGTGATTTAAAGGCATTATTAGTGTTTTTGAAAAATATGTCTGTTTCTGAAAAAAGAAATAAAAGAAAGGCAATAAAAAAATTTATGAGTTCAAAAGAATATGAAAATTTTACATCAGAAGGATTTTGTAGAACAATGATTAGAAATATCAATCAGCTTGGCAAGTTAAAATCAACTAAAAAAAATATATTAAAAATAAAGTTCATTTTTATTAAGAAATTAATAATAAATAGAATATCCATTTTAAAGCATAAAAGACTTTATTATAATTTACTTATATCAAAAAATTTTTAATTTAAAGTGAAGGAAGCTATTCGCATTCAAAGTATTTTAGATACGGTTTACCTATGTCTTAATATTATAGGAGGGATTATTTTAATCCCATATTATTTAAAGTTTATATCAATTAATTTATATGGGTTTTGGTTAGCAACCTCTGGCATTATTATATTATTTGACGCACTTGATTTTGGCATATCTTCAATTTTTACAGAAAGGATTAGTAAACTTTACAGTACAAAAAGGTTTAAAACTCTTACTGATTATTTTTTTTCAGGATTGTTTTTGTTTATAATACTTTCTTTATTAATATTATTTGTAGGGCTTATATTTTCATTATTTTTAGATACCTTTTTTGATTTAGATTCTTTTAAAGAGGTAATTATAAATTGCTTTAAAATTAGCTTATTAACCTCTTGCCTTAAGTTAATCAATGTCGGATTTATAAATTTTGGATCCTCTATATTTAAGCCATTATATTTCTCATTGACCAAAATAATATCATTAATAATAAGCATAATTTTTGCCATTAAACTTCTCAATTTAGACTTTGGCTTATATAGTCTTGCAATTGGATATCTAGTTCAACAAATCTTAGGTTTCTTTTTCTTTTTCTTTATTTCCTTCAGATTAATTAAAAAGCTAAACCCAACACCTAGGTGGGCTATAAAATTTGATGTTTTAAAAGATTATTTATTTAGTATGAAATATCTTTTTTTTGCTCGTTCTGCTGAATCAGCCGTTAAAAATATAGAGCCTGTAATAATTGCATCAACTTTAGGTCCCAATTTCACCGCGATATATGTTTTTGGAAAAAAAATATCAGATTTAATTTACCAGTTTGTAAATATTTTTTCAGGTGCATCTTTTTCAAGCCTTACAAATATTCAACAAAAAATTAAATTAGGAGACAAAGATGTTAGAATAGATAATATTAATAAATTTATTTTTTATTTATCTATAATTCTTTTAGGTTTTTATATCTCTATAAATAATAATTTTTTACATATTTGGGTTGGAGAAGAATTTAAAATTTCATCTAACTTGGTGCCATTATTTGGCTTAGCCTCTTTATTAATGATATGGATTCAGTTCAGAACAGTTTTTCATTTTTCAAAAAACATCTTCAAACATGTATCTAAAGTTCTTTTTTTTGAGGCAATATCTAGAATAGTGTTACTATTCCTTTTAATAAATAGCTTTGGAATGTTTGGTGGTCCTATAGCAATTATAATCTCCACTTCTTTAGCAATATTATTGCTTGAAAAAAAAATAAATATTGACTTTAATTCAGCGGCTATTTTTATCTATATCTTCTCTACATCAACCATACTAGGCAAGATAAACTTTGTGGATCTTGCAATCTATAATATATTCATTAAATGTACAATAGTAGTTATTTTACTATCATTGTTATTAGTTAATAGGAAGTTCAGAGAAAATATAATAAGGCTTAAAGAATATATTCTTCATTAAATTTTTTTAGCTTTCATATCTAAATTTATGTGAGATCTTTAATTATTTTAACTACACATGCAAATTAAAACAGAAGATTTAAAAAAAAATTACGATTATATAATTATAGGTGCTGGAATAATTGGCTTGACTGTTTTAAGAGAGCTTATTGAGAAAGGAAAGAAGAATATATTAATTATTGAGTCTGGTTCTATGCTTTCTGTTGATCCATATCCTAAATTTATGAATGTCAGATCAAAAAAATTTAAGATTAAAAGTAAATCTAGGTTTAATGGCGTAGGAGGATCTAGTAATGTTTGGGGTGCAATTTGTGCTGTTTTTGATAAAGAAACTATTAACAATCACTTCAAAAAAAAAGTATTCCCATTAAATTTTAAAGAGTATTGTGATTTCTTAAAACAATGTGAAAAGTATGGCTATCCTAAACTAAAAGACTTTAAAATTGATAAATCTTTAAATAGAACCTTAAATAAGAAAAAGTTCATTCAAAAAACCCCTTCCATTCGCTATTCTCATTTTTCATCAATCTTGGAAAGTGAATCTGTCGATTTTCTACAAAATAGTTTAGTTGAAAAATTAGACAAAAACAACAAAATATTTTTCACGTCTATAAAATCCAAAAATATAGATAATTCAACTTTTGCTAAAAAAATTATTCTTTGTGCAAATACAATTGAAAATTATAAAATCTTAAAAAAATCTAATTTAGATATCAATTTAGAGAAACTTGGTAAAGGTTTTATGAATCATCCCAAAGGTGTCGTTGGATCAGTACTTGCAGATGAAAAATTTAATGACTTTCTTTCAAAGAAATTCGATGACAGTATTACTTATTTTGGAATTCAATTAAAAAATTCTTCTTTTAAACACTATCTTAAAATAAACAAAGGGTTTAAAATCCCTACCCTTGATTATTTACTAAAATCGTTAAATGGAAATAACAAATTTTATGAGGGAAGCTTTTCAGCCTCTAGTCCACAAATAACTATCCGAATATTTTTTTTAGTTGAGCTTTTTCTGAACTTATTAGATAAGATTTTTGGCATATTTTACAAAAATTATTATCACATTGAAGCATTTACTGAAGTAAAATATAGGGATGAAAATTATATCTCATATGATGAAAAAAATAAGAAAACAACTGTTAGTTATGACTTAAGTTTAAATGAAATAAATTCTCTTAAAACATTACTTGAGGAGTTTGAGTCAAAATTTAAAACCAAAATTTTATTTAAACCAAAATCACTTTCAAAATTAAAAAAATTAGTTTCATTTGACTCTAGTCATCACATGGGAGGAATGGTTTGTGGAGAAAACAAAGAAAATTCTATTGTTGATTTAAATTTACGTGTCCATGGAACAGAATCAATTTACATATGTAGTGGTGGGATATTTCCCTTTTCTGGAATTGCTAATCCAACAATATCATATGTTGCATTAGCAATTTGGCTTTCAAAAAAAGTATTATGAATAAATTTATAATAGTTGGTGCAGGGAGGCGAGTTCAACAAGATATATTACCTGTCTTATGTTTTCTAGGATATAAAATGGAAGACATATTCATATATGCAAAAACAAAAAAAAACATACTTGTTCGGGATATTATTTATGATGTAAAAAAATTTAAAGAATTAAAAAAAATTGATGATAAATGGATAGTTTATATTGCTGTTCCAACTATTATTAGTGAATTTATTATAGATCAGGTTTTAGAAATTAATCCAAGGGTTAAAATTATTATTGAAACACCTATCAATAATTTTTCCTTAGTTAATAAATATAAACATTATAATATTTGTGTTGCTGAAGACGCATATTTTTTGGGGAAGTATCTTATTTTGAAAGGATTTTTAAATATTAAAAAATTTAATTTTTTATTTATGTATAAATCTGCTTATTCGTATCATGGAATAGCTTTTATTGAATCATTATTATCAAACATATTTTTCGGATTTTCATTCTTTGGCATTTATATTGGATTTTGTAAAAAAGGAATTGCTTTAATTTTTGGGGAGAGAAAATATGAAAAAGGAAGTATTTGGTTCAATTCTACAAAATTAAATTTGCCAGAACTAACAGTATCACAGAAAAAATTAATTGGGGGGTATTCAGATTACGATAATTTGAGCTACAGGTTTCTTGACCTAAAAAGAATTGGACTAGGGAACTTAATAAATGATTTTATCAAAGAAAATTGTTTTTTAATTTCCCTATCAGAAGGATTTAATCATTATAAAAAGTCTAAAATGATAAATAAATATAATTTAAAAAATATCTTTAAAAAACAGATAAAAACTGTATTGAATAAATTAAACTAATAATTATAATGAACGATAATTCCCCCTTTTTTTCAGTTATAATGTCTGTATATAATGATGAAAAACATCTGTCTGAATCAATATCCTCAATAACAAATCAAACATTTAAAAATATAGAGTTTATAATAGTTGATGATGCCTCCACAGATGGCTCAAAAAAAATAATTGAAAAATTATCTAAAAGAGACAAAAGAATTAAGGGCTATTTTAATGAGAATAACAAAGGCTTAACTAAAAATTTAAATTTTTGCTTAACTAAGGCTCTAGGAACATGGATTGTGAGACAAGATTCAGATGATATAAGTACAAAAGATCGTCTCCAAAATGCATATAATTTAATTAAAGAAAAACAATTTGATTTTTATAGTACTCCTGCTAAATTAATAGGAGGGGAAGACTCTAAAATAATCCCAAAATATTTGACAAGAAATTTTTTTAATGTTAAGTTTTTAAATTTTAAGAACTGTTTAATTCACGGAACTTTAATTATTAAAAATTCAATTATTCAAAAAATTAAATATGATGAATCCTATAAGTATTCCCAAGATTTTAAATTATATCACGATTTATTGAATAGAGGTTATAAAATATATTACGATAAACATTCTTTTACATATTTACTGAGAATTCATGAAAGACAAACATCTGTGATTAAAAAGCATGAACAATTCAAATATTTTAATAACATTTTAGTCTCTAACGGATTAAAAAAGCAAAATCTTAAATTTTGGAATAAACTAATAAACCAAATATTTGAATTAAAAATTATAATATATGATCTTATTAGACGCAGTCTACATTCATAATTACGGTGGTAAATCTATTTTGGATTTATTAATTAGATTTTTAATACATAAAAATTTAATTGATTCATTTTATTTTCTATTAGATAGTAGATATAAAAATAGTTTCAAATTAGGAAGTAAGTATAAGTACATCAATCCTAATGAAAATGGGAGACGGATATTTTATAAAAAAAATAAATCATGTTTTTCAAGTATTTTATGTCTTGCAAATGTTCCTCCACCTATTAAAATAAAATCACCTGTACTAATATATTTCCACAATGATTTATTAATTAACTATAATGAAGCCAATTTAGGCTTAAAATCAAAACTACTGTTTTTCTTAAAGTTCAGTTATATTAGATATAAATCTCAAGAAACATATCATTGGTCTGTCCAAACTGATATAATGAAAAAAAAAATATTTGATAGGGGCTTTATAAAAGAAGACAAAATCAAAATTTTTCCAATTTATGAGGATACTAGACCTTCTTCTAGTAAAAAAGAAAAGAACACTTTTATATATGTTTCAAATTCCATGCCCCATAAAAACATAGAAAATTTAATTTTAGCATTTGTCGATCTATCTCAAAAAATAAATTACGAAATACAATTAAATTTAACATCTTTAAAAAAAGATTTCATAAAAATTGATTTTAAAAGACAAAAAAATTTGAAAATATTTTGGCATGGTGAAATCGAAAAAAATAAACTTGAAACGATTTATAAGAAATGTGAATTTTTGATCTACCCTTCGTTAAAGGAAAGTTTTGGATTACCGCTAATAGAAGCTATTCAGCATAACTGTAAAATTCTTGCCTCTGATTTGCCTTATGTCCATGAAATTATCGAACCTAGTCTAGTCTTTAACCCAAATTGTTATAAAGATATTTCAAAAACCATAAATTTGGCTATACATTCAGAAAAACTAAAGGAGAGTAAAATAAAAATAAAGAATAAACTTCCTGAAATGATTAACTATTTAACCACATTTAAAAAATGAAAAAGAAAGCACTTATAACAGGAATAACTGGACAAGATGGAGCTTATTTGTCAGAGCTTTTATTAGAGAAAGGATATGAAGTCCATGGCTTAAAAAGAAGAACCTCAAGATTTATAACTGACAGGATTGATCATTTAATCAAAAAACATCAAGATGATAATAAAAATTTAATACTTCATTATGGAGACCTAACAGATAGTTTAAATTTGGTAAGTGTAATAAGTAAAATTGATCCTGATGAAATATATAATCTTGGAGCAATGAGTCATGTTCATGTAAGTTTTGAGAGTCCAGAATATACAGCTAATGTTGATGGTTTAGGCACCTTAAGGCTTTTAGAATCAATAAGAATACTTAAAATGGAAGACAGAGTTAAATTTTATCAAGCCTCCACCTCTGAACTATTTGGTAAAGTTTTAGAGACTCCTCAAAGTGAGAGCACACCATTTAACCCTCAGTCACCCTATGCAATTGCTAAGCTATTTTCGTTCTATACTACAGTGAATTATCGTGAAGCTTATAATATTTTTGCTTCTAATGGTATCCTGTTTAATCATGAATCACCTTTTAGAGGTGAAACCTTTGTGACTAGAAAAATTACCATAGCGGCTTCTAAAATCTTTCATGGATTAGAGAAAGTAATTTATTTAGGGAATTTAAATTCTACAAGAGATTGGGGACACGCAAAAGACTATGTTGAGGGAATGTGGAGGATATTGCAACACGAAAAACCAGATGACTTTGTATTGGCAACAGGTGTTTCAAGCTCAGTAAGGGACTTCGTTACTTCAGTTTTTGAATGTATTGGTATAACCATTGAATTTAAAGGTGAAGGTATAAATGAAGTAGGAATAGTTGCAAAAAATTCTGAAAATGCAAAAGTATCCGTTGGTCAAGAAATCATTAAAATTGATCCTAGATATTTTCGTCCAACAGAAGTAGAAAGCCTATTAGGTAATTCTAAAAAAGCTAAAGATCTCTTGGGGTGGAAACCGAAATATACTTTGAAAAAACTAACTAGAGAGATGATTGAAAAAGATATAAAGCTTTTTAAACCAGATAAAAATTGAAAAAAGTATTAATTATTGGAGCTTCTGGTTTTGTAGGAAGTTACTGTTTTAATAAATTTTCAGAAGACAATCAACTTGAAATAGAGGGTACGCGTAATTTTGGTTTAAATAAAAACCTATCGAAAATTGATTACACTGATAGTTTGGCTTTTTCAGATTTTATTAACAAGAGTAGACCTGATTGTATAGTTTGGTCCGCAGGCTTGAAAAAGTTATCATTAACAGAAAAAGATTTTGAACTAGCCTGTAAACAAAACTTTTATCCAATTAAAACTATTGTGAATTATCAGGAGGATCATAAGGATGTTTGTCTGATTTTCATTTCAACAGATTATGTTTTTAATGGATCAAGAGGGAACTACAAACCATTAGATAGTGTCAACCCATCTACAAATTATGGAAAGTCAAAAGTTTTAGCAGAAAATTATTTAATTGAAAAAAGCCCAAATTATTCAATATTAAGAGCAGGAGCAATAATTGGACCAGGATCTGTTTTTTTAAATTGGTTAGTCGATAAAATCAAATCAAATGAAACTATTGAGCTTTATGACAATTTTTTTACACCAACACCAATTAAAAGCATTTTTAAAGCAATTAAGATATTAATAAATTCTTCGAAAAACAGAATCTACCATGTTACTGGAAAACAAAGACTAAGCAGGTATGAGTTTGGAAATTTAGTTAAAAAACATTTTAAATCCTCAAGCTCAAAATTGATTGAAGTAAAAAGCGATAACAATAATTTGAATTTTCTTAAAGATTTGTCTCTAGTTAATTCTAAGGAATTCTCTAAATTTGAATCAATTGAAAAATATATTTCTAAAGCTTTAAAACATGATTAAATTTTATAAAAACTATTTTGTCAATGAGGACGAAAGAGGCAAGTTTGTAGGACTTATAAATGATAAAAATTGGCAAGAAATAAATTATT
>CENX01124349.1_pt1 | contig 12726 bp, 14 predicted proteins | sample 361321 | NCBI WGS metagenome assembly CENX01 (sample SAMEA2619678, study PRJEB7988) | marine metagenome | isolation source: saline water (ENVO:00002010), including | reverse complement strand
GAAGGTATAATTTCGCCTATTGCCTTTGATGCACCTGTTGATGTTGGAACTATAGACTGACTTGCAGATCTCGCCCTTCGAGGATCTTTATGCGAGTTGTCTAGAATTCTTTGATCAGAAGTAAAAGCATGGATTGTTGTCATAAAACCCCTTTCGACTTGGAAACTATTGTTTAAAACATGAGCAATTGGAGCCAGACAATTTGTTGTACATGATGCAGCAGAAATAATCTTATCATTTTTTTTTAATTTAGATTCATTAACTCCAAATACAATAGTTTTGTCCGCATTTTTGCATGGAGCTGAAACTATAACTTTTTTTGCTCCGTTACTTAGATGGGTTAATAATTTTTCTTTAGAATTAAATTTGCCAGTGCATTCAAAAACATAGTCAACATCATATTTTTTCCAATTGATATTTTTTATATTTGTTTCCTGGCTAAAAGTAATCTTTTTTTTATTTATAATTAAGTGTCTCGTTTCAAATTCTATTTTAGCATTAAATTTTCCATGAATGGAGTCATATTTTAATAGCGATGAGCAAACCTCAGAATTAGTTCTATTATTAATATGTTTGATTTCTATGTTCTTAAAATTATTTTCAACAATAGATCTAACAATCATTCTTCCTATTCTACCCATTCCATTTACTCCAATTTTTATTTTCATAAAGCTTCTTTAATTTTTTTAACTATATTTTTAAGGTCTAACCCAAAGTGATTATATATTTTTTTATATGGGGCACTTTTCCCAAAATCATTTATCCCAAAATTTAAACCATTTTTACCAGTATATTTTTTCCAATAATTTATTTCAGAGGCTTCAATAGAAACAGTTAAGTTAGTTTCGGCTAAAATTTTATTTTTGTATGCTTTACTTTGTTGGTCAAATAATTCATGACAAGGCATTGATATTATCTTGGAATAAATACCATCTGTGGCTAATTTATGACCCACATCCATTGCTAAGCTAGTTTCTGATCCAGTTGCAATAATTGTTATATTAATGTCATCACCAGTTCTTAAAATTTCATAAGCCCCAAAAGATGATAGATTTTTGGAGGATTTTTTTAATCTTACTGGATTAATTTCTTGTCTGGTTAGAGCTATGACACTTGGCGAATTTTTACTCTCCATAGCTAATTGCCAACATTCAAATGTTTCTATCAAATCGGCAGGTCTAAAAACATTTAAATTTGGAATTGATCTTAAGCTTGTTAATTGTTCAATAGGTTGATGAGTTGGACCATCTTCACCTAATCCTATTGAGTCATGAGTAAATACGTATATAACCTTTTGTTTCATCATCGCTGCCAATCTTATTGATGGCTTACAATAGTCACTAAATATTAAAAATGTACCACCAAAGGGAATTAAATTACTATGTAATGCAATTCCATTCATGATTCCACACATCGCATGCTCTCTTACTCCATAGTGTATATAGTTTCCAGAAAAATTACCTCGTTTTATTATTTTATGATCTCTGGTTTTAGTATTATTTGATCCTGCCAAATCAGCTGAACCACCAACTAAATTAGGAAGTTTAGCTATAACATTCAAAAACATTTCAGATGATTTCCTGGTTGCAAGTGGTTTTAAATTTTTTAAATAGTTATTTTTTGTTTTTTCAATTAATTTTTTATATGAGTTTAAATTTTTTAAATAATAGGGAATTTTCTTATATTTAATTTCATGTCTTTTTGCTTTTTGTGATGCACTTTGCCCAATTTTTCTCCACTCTCTTAAAAATTTACTTGGTATCTTAAAAGGTTCATAATTCCATTTAAGTTTTTTTCTCACCAGTTTTATCTCTTCTACGCCCAAAGGGCTTCCATGAGATGAAGCTTTGCCACCTTTATTTGGAGACCCATAGCCAATTGTTGTTTTACAAGAAATGGCAACAGGTTTTTTAGATTTTTGAGCTTTATTTAAAGCTTTTGATATTTCTCTAAAATTATGACCGTTAATTTTTAAATAATTCCAACCATAACTTTTAAATCTTTTTTCATAATCGTCCGAAACTGTCAAGCTTGTAGGCCCATCAATCGAAATAGAGTTATTATCAAAAAGTAAAATTAAATTTTTAAGCTTAAGATGACCTGCTAAACTTAAAGACTCGTGGCTAATTCCCTCCATTAAACACCCATCACCAGCCAAGACATAAGTTTTATGATCAATAATTTTTTTTCCTATTTGTTTTTTTATAATTTCCTCTGATATTGCAAAACCAACTGCATTAGATATTCCTTGACCTAAAGGACCGGTGGTAGTTTCAATGCCAGTATTTGGGTGATATTCTGGGTGGCCAGCACAAATAGAGTTTAGTTGTCTAAAATTTTTTATATCATTTAATGAAATGCTTTTATAACCAGTTAAAAATAGAAGCGAATAAAGAAGCATAGATCCATGTCCTGCAGAAAGAATAAACCTATCTCTATTTATCCAACTTGGATTTTTCGGATTAAAATTTAGGAAATCTTTAAAAAGCACTGTAGCAACATCAGCCATTCCCATTGGCATACCTGGGTGCCCAGAATTGGCCTTTTGTACTGCATCTATTGAAAGAAACCTTATTACGTTTGCAAGATCTCTGTATAACTTATTCAATGGTTATCCTGTGTAGACTTAAATGAATCAATTTAATAGTATGAATATATATATGAAAACTCTTTTTGAAAAAGAAAAAAAATTATTTGATGTATTAAAGAAATTAAATAATTTTGACTTTCATTCAATACATCAAAAAAATGAATTAGATGTACTAAATAATCAAAAAAATCAATTAGAGATTGAAAAAAAAGAGATAACAAAAAAATATAAAGATTTGGAACTAGAATATGAAGAATTAAAATTTAAATTAAAAACAATAGAAGAAAAAAAAATTAATGACAAAAAAAGAGAGCAAGAATTTACAAATAAAATTGATGAATTAAATCAAGAAACAGATAATTTAATATATGAAATAGATAAATGGCAAACGTAAGTATAATTTTTAATAACAAAGAGTTTTTATTGTCCTGCGAAGATGGTCAAGAAGATCATTTAAAAGAACTCTCTGAGAAACTAAATGAAAGATTTAATAAGCTTAAGTTGTCACTTGGAAATATTGGAGAAAATAAACTTTTGCTTATTACATCTATATCGTTAATAGATGAATATTACGAGACAAAGAACATTATAGAAGAAAAAAAAAAAGAATTACAAAATCTAACAGAAAAATTTAGAGAAATTAAATCATTAATCTATAAATATAGAGACGAGAAAGAGTTAGAAATTGAAAATTTGAAAAAAGACCAATCAAGTTTAAAAAGTGAAATTGAAAAAGGTCAAAGTAATTATGAAAAATTAATTGATAATGCAACAAATGATATAGAGAATTTCCTCAAAAAAAATTCAACAAATAATTCTATATAATAATTCGTGTCAAAAAAAAATATAAGAAAAAAAATTTTAAAATTGCGAAAACAAAATTTTAAAAAAAAATATAAAATCAATAATAATTTAATCCTGAAATTAATAAAAAAATTTAAAGTTAAAAGACCTGTTATCGGAGGATATTACCCTGTCAAATATGAAATTGATTGTTTAGGAATATTAAATTTCTTAGAAAAAAAAAAATATACAATATCATTACCTGTAATTAAAATAAAAAATTCTATGAAATTTTTTAAGTGGTGCTCGAACGATCCTTTGAAAATTAGTAAATATGGAATTCCTGAACCTTTCAGCCCAAAGTCTGTGGATCCAGACATATTATTGGTTCCCATTGTTGCATTTGATAAAAATTTTTACAGAATAGGGTATGGAGGAGGATATTATGATAGGTTTATTAGCAAAATTAAAAAAAAAAAAAGAGTTTTAACTATCGGACTAGCTTTTTCTTTTCAAAAAATAAATAAATTTAATGTAAATAAGTATGATCAAAAGCTTGATTTTGTCTTAACTGAAAAAAATAAAATATGAGGATATTGTTTCTAGGAGATATTGTTGGCCCATCGGGCTGCGATGCGATAAAAAAAAATTTAAAGAATATTATTAATGATGAAAAAATTGATTTTGTAATTGTAAATGGCGAAAACGCTGCAACCGAAGGCGTTGGTATAACTGAAAATATTACAAACGAAATTTTGTCATGCAATGTTGATGTTATAACAACAGGAAATCATGTGTGGGATCAAAAAGAAACATATGAATATATTAAAAAAGAAGACAGACTGTTAAGACCTTTTAATTTTACAAAAGATACTCCAGGAAAAGGGTTTAATATATTTAATTCAAAATCAGGTTTAAAAGTTGGAGTTTTAAATTTGATGGGCAATGTATTTATGAAAAAATGCGAAGATGTTTTTGAAGTATCAAAAAATTTTTTAAATCAAAACAAATTAAAATCTAATTATGATTTCTTGATTGTTGATTTTCATGGAGAAACTACCAGTGAAAAAATGGCTATCGGATACTTATTTGATGGAAAAGCAACTTTGGTAGTAGGAACCCACACTCATGTTCCAACTAATGATGCAAGAATATTGAACAATGGAACCGCTTATCAAACTGATGCAGGAATGTGTGGGGATTATAACTCTGTTATAGGAATGAACAAAGAAAATTCTTTAAATAAATTTTTTAAAAAAGATAGTGTAAAACATTTCCCTTCAAAAGGTGAAGCATCATTATGTGGTGTGATAGTGGACGCTGATAACAATAATGGACTAGCAAATAAAGTTTCCTCTTTAATTTATGGCGGCGAATTGATAAGAAAAATTTAGTTATGGCCGGACATTCACATTGGGCGGGAATTAAACATAAAAAAGGAAGATTGGATAAACAAAGATCAAGATTATTTTCTAAACTTTCAAGAGAAATAACAGTAGCAGCAAAATTAGGGGATAAAAATCCAGAAATGAACTCAAGATTACGCTCAGCAATATTTTCTGCAAGGTCAGCAAATATGCCAAAAGACAATATAGATAGAGCAATAGATAAGTCAGATCAAAGCGCAGCAGCTAACTTTGAAAGTATTAGATATGAGGGTTTTGGTCCAAATAAAATAGCTGTAATAATCGAGTCTTTAACAAATAATAAAAATAGAAGTGCATCTAATTTAAGAACAATATTTCAAAAAAATGGGGGAAATTTAGGAACTCAAGGCTCAGCGTCTCATAATTTTACTCAAAAAGGTGTTATAAAAATTAATAGAGAAGAGGCTGATGAAATTAAAATGTTGGAAATAGCTATCGAATGTGGTGCAGAGGATTGTCTAACTTTTAATGAATATTATCAAATTTTATGCGAAAAGAACAAAGTTTATGAAATTCAAAAAAAGATTGAACATAAAATTCCAAATTTTATTTCAATAAATATTGAGTGGATACCTATTAATTGTAAAGAAATTTTAAATAATGATAAAAATAATGTAATTAAATTTTTAAATTTATTAGACGATGAAGATGATGTTCAAAATGTTTTTACAAATGCAAAATTTTTAGATTAAAATGTATATAATTGGTATTGATCCAGGCATTTCAGGGGCCATATGTTTTTTTGATAATGGAAAAATATTAGATGTAATTGATATGCCAACTATGATTGATGGAAAAAAAAATAAAAAACAGGTTAATGGGAGTCAGTTAGTAAATGAAATTAATCAACGAATTTCAAATATATCAAATAGTAAAATTTCAGTTGTTGTAGAACATGTAACAGCAATGCCAGGTCAAGGTGTCACAAGTATGTTTAACTTTGGACAATCATTTGGTGTGTTGAAAGGAATTTGTGCAGCATTAAAACTCCCTATCTTTTTTATTAGGCCTATTAAGTGGAAAAAATATTATAATTTAATTAACACAGAAAAGGATGCTAGTAGAACTAAAGCAATAGAAACATTTCCGTATATATCATCTAAGTTATCAAAAAAGAAAGATGCGAACAAAGCGGATGCTATTTTAATTGCAAGTTTTTATAACAATACCTTTAAAATCATAGATTAAATAGATTATAAGCCCAAATCATGACACATTTTAGTGTGAGATAATCCTTATGGAAGCAGATATAACATCACAGGCAGCTGGATTAGCTAGTAACACAGATTTTTCTATTATCAGTCTTTTTTTTAGAGCAGATATAATAGTAAAGTCAGTAATATTGATGCTTATTGCTGCATCTATTTTTTCATGGGCTATAATATTTGATAAAATAAAAATGTTTAAAAGAATAAATCAATCAACCCAAGAATTTGAAGAAAAATTTTGGAAGTCGAAATCTGCTGAGTCTTTTTATAACAATTTGCCTGTGAAAGTAGATGATCCAATGGCATCTTTATTTAAAAACTCCATGCAACTTGTTATCAAATCTAGGTCAAGATCAAATTTGTCTGAAAAATTAAATGGTATTTTAGAAACAGGTATTGAAAATGAGATTAATAAAATCGAAAAAAATTATACTTTTCTCGCTACAGTAGGTTCAACAGCTCCATTTATTGGATTATTTGGAACTGTATGGGGTATAATGAATTCATTTCAGTCAATTGCCATATCAAGAAACACAAGTTTAGCAATTGTTGCACCAGGAATAGCAGAGGCTTTGTTTGCAACGGCTCTAGGTCTATTGGCAGCTATACCAGCTGTTATAGCGTATAATAATTTTAACAGTCAGTCAAAAAAATATTCTCAAAAATTGGAAAATTTTTCTAAAAGATTTTTGTCAATAATTTAAATGAGTTTTAAGCTTAAAAAATTTTCAAAAGATCCAATAAGTGAAATTAATGTCACTCCATTCGTAGATGTAATGTTAGTATTATTAATTATTTTTATGGTAACAGCGCCATTATTAACCGTAGGAGTTCAAGTAGATTTACCAGAGACATCTGCCGACTCTCTTCCTGAAGAACAGGAGCCATTGACTTTAACAATTAATTCTAAAGGAGAAATTTTTATACAAGAATCAAAAGTGGATTATGAAAATATAATTTCTAAGATATTAGCAGTTTCGAAAAATAGAACCGATACAAGAATATATGTTAGAGGTGATAAAACAATAAATTATGGAAGAGTATTAGAGATAATGGGCATGTTATCTGGTTCAGGATTTACAAAGGTTGCTTTAATATCTGAGCCATACAAAGAAAGATAAATTGTGTACAAAAGCCTAATTATTTCATCTGGGTTTCATTTTTTTATAATTTTTATGGCAGCTGTATCTTTGCCATTTATAGCTAAAAAACCATTACAAATTCCCCCAATAGTATCTGTGGAGCTTATACAAATATCAAATAAAACAAATATAGAATTTGCCCCTAAGGCAAAAAAAATAATAGAAAAAATAAAAGAAGAGGAAAAAAAAAAAATTATTTCTGAACAGGCACCTCCAAAAAAAGTAAAAAAAGAGAAACCAGATTCTATTCCATTACCTGATAAAAAAGTTGAAAAATTAGATAAAATTGAGGAAAAAAAACAAAATCCAGTAATTGAGGATATTAAGGTAAAACAAGTTTCAGAGTTTGAAAAAGATGAATTGTTTGATCCAAATAGTATTGCTGCACTAATTGATAAATCAAAGGAAGACATAGCTGAAACAAACAAAAAAAATAATAGAATTACTCAATCGGAAGATAAATCAATGAATTTATCAAATCTTACATTAAGTGAAGAGGATGCTTTAAAGGCTCAAATTTTTAGTTGCTGGAGTATACCTCTTGGATTACCATACAACGAAAATCTTTTAGTTAGAATTAAACTAAAATTAAAACCAGATGGATCAGTAATTAAATCAGAAATTTTAGATCATGCAAGAATGAATAAACCAGGACAATCATTTTATAAAGTTTTAGCCGAAAGTGCGCTAAGAGCAATTCGATTGTGTCAACCCTTAAGAGTCCCAGCGACTGGTTACGAAAGATGGAAAGATTTACAACTAAATTTTGATGCCAGAGAAATGTTAGAAGGATAATGAAAAATATTTACTTAATATTATTTATATTTTTAATTAAATTTACAAACGGCTCTGCCTTAATTAAGGTAGATATTACTAGGGGAAATCTTAATCCATTGCCAATTGCTGTTTCGCCTTTATCTTCTGATAAAAGTACCAATCAGGAATTAAAAAAGATTATAAAAAAGGAAAACTTGGGAAAAGAAATCTCTAGCGTTATTGAGAATAATTTAAAAAATTCTGGATTGTTTAATCCCTTAGACCCTAAGGCATTTCTTCAAGAACCTAGTGTGGCTCATTTAAAACCAAGGTTTGAGGATTGGGCTCTTATAAAAGCCCAGGCTTTAATAACTGGAAAAATAGTTTATGAAAAAGAAAAACTAAGAGTTGAATTTAGATTGTGGGATGTTCTAGCTGGTAAAGAAATATTAGCGCTAGCATTTACAACTGCACCAAATAATTGGAGAAGAGTAGGTCATATAATAACTGATAAAGTTTACAAAAGATTAACTGGTGAAAAAGGTTATTTCGATACAAGAATAATTTATGTATCAGAAAAAGGTCCAAAAACAAAAAGAATCAAGAGGCTTGCAATCATGGACCAAGATGGTTTTAATACAAAATATTTAACCCTCGGTAATGAATTGGTTTTGACACCTAGATTTAATCCAGCAAATCAAATGGTAACTTATCTATCTTACTTTAGAAATTTACCGAGAGTATATCTTCTTGATATCGAAACAGGAATTCAAGAGGTCGTGGGTGATTTTCCAGGTATGACATTTGCTCCAAGATTTTCACCAGATGGGAAAAAAATTATTATGAGTTTTGCTAATGATGGAAATTCAGATATTTATACAATGGATCTTGAAAATAGAATTGTTGATAGAATTACTAATCATCCATCAATAGATACATCTCCGTCTTTTTCACCAAATGGAAAATTTATAGTTTTTAATTCTGATAGAAGTGGACATCAACAAATTTATGTTATGAAAAATGATGGAACTAAAGTTAAAAGAATATCTTTTGGAAAAGGACTATATGGTACACCAGTTTGGTCTCCTAGAGGAGATCTGATTGCTTTTACGAAACTACATAAAGGTAGGTTTTATATTGGGGTTATGAGAACTGACGGAACAGGAGAGAGATTATTAACAGAAAATTATTATCAGGAAGCACCTTCATGGTCACCAAATGGGAGAGTTTTAATCTTCTATAGAGAAACAAAAACCGATAATGATGGTAAAGGATTTTCTGCTAAACTTTGGTCTATAGACTTAACAGGTTATAATGAAAGAGAAATATTAACAGAAACCGATGCTTCCGACCCATCTTGGTCGTCTTTACTAAGTAAATAAGTGGTATTTTCCCTAAAATTAAACAAATTAAAGTTGATTTTTTAACTTGAAACATCTATTTACTTGTGAAAAAGTTAATATTATTCAATTAAGGAGCAGTAATGAATTTTAACAAAGTATTTAAAAACGCCTTTTTTTTAATTTTATTGAGCTTTGCTTTATCAGCATGTGCATCAAAAAAACAAATTTCCTCAGAAATGCAAGGAGATGTTTACACTGGGAAAGATACAATTGAGTATTTGGCCAAAGGTGTTCCTGATAGAGTATTTTTTGCAACTAACGAGTCAGTTTTAACAACTGCGTCTAGGGATACGCTTAGAAAGCAGGCCGCTTGGTTGAGAAAAAATACTTCAATAAATATTGTTTTAGAGGGACATGCGGATGAGAGAGGCACAAGAGAGTATAACTTGGCCCTAGGGGAAAGAAGAGCAAACGCAGCAAAAGATTATTTAATGACTTATGGTATTTCTTCAAACAGAATATCTGTAATAAGCTATGGAAAAGAAAGACCTGTAGACTCTGGATCTAACACATTAGCCTGGTCAAAAAATAGAAGATCAGTTTCAGTTAAAGCAAATTAATAACTATAAACATAAAGACCCTTGCATTTAATGTTAAGGGTCTTTTTTTTGCCATTTTTATAATTAGAAATCAATAAAATGAAATTTATTAATAAAATTATTTATGTTTTAGTTTTTTGTTGCGCACACACTATTTCTGTTGCTGAAACAAATAATCTAAAAGAATTAATTGAAATTTTACAAAAAGATTTAAAAACATTAGAAAAAGCTGTTTACTCTGAGTCATTAATTTCAGAAAATTTAAATGACAACTTTGATTCAAACTCAAATGGTGAAGAAGTTTTAACAAAACATTTATTGAAACTTTCTGATATAGAAAGGCAATTTAAAGAATTAACTAATAAATTTGAAGAAATGAATTTTAAACTAGATAAACTTTCAACACGATTAACAAAAATACAGGCTGATAATCAATATAGATTTCAAAATTTGGAAAGTAATAACTCAGTTTTAGAAAACTCAAATCTTATTAATGAAGATAATAATGAAATCAAAATTTTACCAGGTAGCTCTCAACCTCAAGATTTGGGATCTATATCATATAAAGATATGCAAGACGATAATGAAACTCAACAAATACAATCAATTGAAACAACGCAGTCAATTTTTACAGAAGAATTCGTTATGGAAGAAAAAATTCTTCCAGATTTTTCGCCAGAAAAGCAATACGAATTTGCAACAAGTTTTTTAAAAGTCGGGGACTATAATTCTGCTGAGAGAGCATTTAGAGAATTTGTTGATACAAATCCAGAACATAAATTAGCTGGCAATGCACAGTACTGGTATGCAGAAACTTTTAGGATAAGGCAATTATATACAGATGCAGCATCTGCTTATTTAGAAGGTTATCAGAAATATCCAAAAAGTGAAAAAGCACCTATAAATTTGCTTAAACTTGGAGTATCTTTAGTTCAAATTGGAGAAAAAGATCAAGGCTGTTTAATGATTACAGGAGTAAAAAAAGAGTATCCTAAGGCAAAACAATCTACTCTTCAAAAAGCCATTTATGAAGAAAAAAAGTTTGAATGTAAAAAAAACAAGTCATAATTTATTACTCAAAAATCTAAAAAATAAAAAAATAAAAAAAATATATAAAATTTTTTTACAAAATTTAAAAAATTATAAAAAAACAAAAAAAATTGCTTGTGGTATTTCTGGTGGTCCTGATAGTTTAGCTTTAGCTTTTCTCTTAAAATGTTACGAAATCAAAGAAAGTATTAAAATTTATTTTTTTATCGTTGATCATGGCCTTAGATCTAATTCATTTGATGAGGCAAAGTTTGTAAAAAAAAAATTATCAAGATTTAATATTAATTGTCAAATTTTAAAGTGGACAGGAAGGAAGCCAAGCACAAATATTCAGAGTAAAGCAAGAGAAATAAGATATTCACTTATAAAAAAAGAATGTGAAATTAGAAATATAAGCATATTATTTACTGCCCATCACTTTGATGACTTGCATGAAAATTTTTATTTAAGAATAATTAGAGGATCTGGTCTGAAAGGAATTTCATCATTTAGTCAATTAAATTCTCATTATAGAGGCCTAGATATTTTTAGACCCTTAATAAATGTTAATAAAGATAATTTAATCTATATCTCAAAAAATGTTTTTAATTTTTATATCAATGATCCATCTAATAAAAATAATTTTTTTAAAAGAGTAAAAATTAGAGAGGTTTTAAATGGCTTGAAAAGAGAAGGTTTAGAGGAAGCCAAGGTTAGGCTTACTTTAAATAATTTAAAAGAAGCAAACTCTGCATTAGATTATTTTTCACAAAAAAATTTAAAAAAAAATACAAATTTTATTAAATCTAAAAAAGCTTTTATTTTAAATGAGAAATTTTTTAAAAATCCTGATGAAGTAATAATTAGATCTTTAACAGAAATTTTTCAAAAAATAAGCAAAAGATATTATCCTCCAAGGGGTAAAAGCATTAAAAACATTATTAAAATTTTCTGTAGTAAAAATTCGACTAAAACAACTTTAGGAGGGTGCATACTAGAAAAAGTCGAAAATTCAGTGATAATTTACAAAGAAACATAGAAAAAACAATATTTTGGCACAAAATGACACTTGTTTAATTTATAATAACTCTTATTTTATATTTATGAATTTCAGAAACCTTTTAATGTGGATAATAATAGTTGTACTTACAATTGGACTGTACAATATGTTTAAATCTCCACAAAGATCTTTAAACAATAATAATAAAATTATTTTCTCAGAATTCCTGAATGAGGTTGATAAAGGTAGAATAGTTCAAGTAGAAATACAAGGGAACAATATTAGAGGGATTATGTCAGATGGTAAAGAATTTGTTACATACACTCCGAATGATCCAAATTTAATTGAAAAACTTTCAGAGAAAGGGGTAAGTATATCTGCGTCACCTATAGACGAAAAGATGCCATCTTTACTTGGAGTTCTTTTGTCATGGTTCCCTATGTTGCTATTAATTGCAGTATGGATTTTTTTTATGAGACAAATGCAAGGAGGCAAAGGTGGAGCTATGGGATTCGGAAGATCTAAAGCCAAAATGATGAATCAAGTTAAGGGAAAAGTAACTTTTAATGATGTTGCAGGAGTTGAAGAAGCAAAAGAAGAGGTGGAGGAAGTTGTTGAATTCTTAAGGGATCCAAAAAAATTTAGTAGGTTAGGTGGAAAGATACCAAGGGGATGTTTGTTAGTTGGACCTCCAGGAACTGGTAAAACTTTACTTGCAAGAGCAATAGCTGGAGAAGCTGGAGTCCCATTTTTTACAATTTCAGGATCAGATTTTGTCGAAATGTTCGTTGGTGTTGGAGCGTCAAGAGTAAGAGACATGTTTGAGCAAGGAAAAAAACATTCACCATG
>CENX01035639.1_pt1 | contig 12739 bp, 8 predicted proteins | sample 361321 | NCBI WGS metagenome assembly CENX01 (sample SAMEA2619678, study PRJEB7988) | marine metagenome | isolation source: saline water (ENVO:00002010), including | reverse complement strand
TTTGATCCGACTCAATGGGCAGATTCAGATGGCGATGGTTTTGGTGATAACAGTTCAATCAATGCGACAAACCCTGATGCTTTCCCAAACAACATAGCGGTGGTAAATGATACTGATGGCGATGGATTCCCAGACAATTTCACCTCTTTCTATAACGGAACTAATGCTGTAGGATTTTATTTAGATGGGTGCCCATTGACATTCGGCAATTCGAGTGACCCTCTTTTCGGATGTCTTGATAGCGACGGAGATGGTTTTATGGATATTTACTCTTTTGATGTCGATCCAACCACAGGCCTTAGAGAAAATCAGTCTGGAGACGCATTTCCATTCGATGAAACACAATGGAAGGATACTGATGGCGATGGATTTGGTGACCAACAGTTCGGCAATCAAGCCGATAAGTGTCCATTCCAGTCAGGAGTTGAAAATGGTACTCTAGGTTTAGGTTGTCGAATTATTGATGATAATGATGACGATGGTGATTTCATCATAAATGACGAAGACCAATGCCCTGATACTGATATAGGACTTATGGTAGATTTGAACGGGTGTGCTCAAAATCAAATAGATGATGATGGCGATGGAGTATTCAATGATGCAGATATTTGTAGCCTAACGCCTGAAGGTGAATCAGTTGATTCAGTCGGTTGTAGTCAAGCTCAGAAAGAAGTTGATTTAGACGGGGATGGAGTATTTGACTTCCAAGACCAGTGCCCAAATACTCCATCAGGTGAATCTGCAAATAGTGTAGGTTGTTCTGATACACAAACAGATACTGATAATGACGGAGTGCTAGATTCTATAGATTTATGTCCAAACACCAATTTTGGTGCTGCAGTAGACAGTGTAGGGTGTGTTTTGGAAGGTGTCGATTCTGATGGTGATGGTACTGATGATAACAATGATGCATTCCCGAACGATTCAACTCAGTGGGTCGATATAGATGGTGACGGTTTTGGAGATAATATCCTAGGCAACGATGCTGATGATTGTATTAATGATAATGGGACCTCATTCGAGGATCGCCTCGGATGTATCGATAGCGATGGTGATGGTTGGTCTGATCCCAATCAAGTAGATTGGTTCGCTTCTCCAAATGGACAAGGAGACTTTAACATCACAGATCCAACTCAGTGGCGAGATATAGATGGCGATGGTTTTGGAGATAATCAATCTGGTAATAATCCAGACCTATGTCCCAATACAAAATCTGCATACAGAGATTTTGTTGATTCCAATGGTTGTGCAGACAATGAAAAAGACACCGACGAAGATGGTATTGTAGATAGTTTAGATAATTGTCCTACACAAGCCAAAGGTCAGGACGGGTACATCGATGGTTGTCCATTAGAAGATTCAGATAGTGCAGATGAGAGCGTGACAATCTTTGGAATGAACATATTAGTATTCATTCTAATTTGTGTTTCTAGTTTAGTTGGACTGGTTGTCATAATTTCATTACTTGGTGGCAGGCAAGACGATGATGATTGGTATGATGATGAGGATGAAGATTATGAAGAATCTCAAAATGAGCCTTTGAGTTTCCTTTCTGATTTACGTTCTTCTAGGTCTAACCAATCTACTTCAGTGGGTGGACCTTCTGGAGGGCCACCAAGAAATATCCCTGCAAGAGGGCCCCCTAGAAGTGTTCAGAGTTCAAACTCAAAAGGTCCAATTAAATCTCGAAATACACCACCATCTAATAATTCAAGATTAGAAATAGCCAAGAGAGGTCCTCAAAAGGCTAAGAGAATAAAATCGAATGAAGTCGGTGGAAAGAAAGTCCGTAAAGCAAAATTAGATGTCGATATGGATATCTTTGAAGGAGTTGACTCCGGAGATAGAGATACTGCAATTGAGTGGGTTGTTAAATCATTCAAAGATAAACGCTCAGAGCGAGAAATTCTGATGGAATTACAAGGCAATGGTTGGAATGCGCCACAGTCTAGGGCAATTATTAACCTTGGAAAAAACAGATGAAAGTTTATGATTATTGCCATGTATTTTCATATTAAGAGAAATCAGCAATATTTAGTGAGGTGTGTCTATGTCAACTGAAGTAGTAGAAGGCGCCTCGTTACCAGATGGAATTGAGGTAGATGAAACCTCAGCTTATTTCGGTATTACAGAGTCATCTGACATAGTTCATCAGCTGATGGAAATGGATATTTCAAATGCTTTGACACAGTTCTTTGCTACAGTATCAGATATTGTTTTATTACCTGGAGATTTTGATTTCTTAGCTGCTAGTGAAAGAATGAATTGCGAGGGTGGAGAAATATACTATCTGGTTTCAGGACATTTGGGATTAATGAGTTTTACAGATCCATTGTTGGCATTTTTAGGACTTGCAGACTCATTAGGTCAAGAATCACCTAATCCAAAACCAAATTTATCTGACCCGGATTATGAATCATTGAAAAGACTTGCAGACCCAATGAAGGTTCTCAAAATTTTGGCAATTGGCCAAGAAACGGGTGGAGAAAACGAAGTCCTGAAATATTATTTCGGCATGAAGAATTTACTTGAAGATCCGTCATTAAATATTCAAAAATTAATTGATATTGCAGACCAGTTAGATGCTTCATTGGATGTCATTGGGCATGCAATTCCTATTCCTGACTTGGCACATTCAAAGGTTTCAATTCCATCTCCAATAAAAACAACAATACCGAAACCGGAAAAGAAAATTGAACCTCAAGTCAGTGATGTTATTGTACCTGTAGATAGAGAGAATTTGGAGTTAAAAGATTCAGTTCCATTGCCAAGTTTTTCTAGACCTATCGAAGTTGAGAGCAAACCAAAAGCAATAATTGAACAAGCGGTTACTGAAAAGAAAGCTGCTAAGGTGACACAGGATGCTTTTGATGGAGCATTTGATATTTCGATTAATTCAGAGACAGAAACTGATTCAGAGCCTGAACCAGTGCCTGAGCCTGAGCCAGAGCCTGAGCCAGAGCCTGAACCTGAACCTGAGATATTTGTTAGTGCTGCTGAACATTTCATTGAAGCAGATACTGACGATGATGGTTCTCTTTCTGTTGAAGAATTATCTCAGGCTACAGGTCTTTCAGTTGAGGAAACTGAACAATTACACTCACAGGCAGATACTGATAAAGATGGAAAGGTATCTCTTTCAGAATTTATATCTTCACCAGTTGCTGAAAAAGTCGCATCACTTCCCAGGCCAGTTTCTCCAGTTAGAAAACCTGTAAACAAACGAGAAACGCCAACAGTTCAAGAACAAAACATAGTCCAACCACAACAATCTCAACCAATCAATCGTACACCTCAAGTGAATCAACAACCGGTATATCCTACACCAATGAACCAACCCCAACCAGTACAAAGACCACAACCAATCAATCAAAATAATTGGAACCAGCCAGTTCAACCGACAATCCGTTCTGGGGTTTCATGTCGTGGTTGTGGCATTGGTTTAGACCCTCACTGGCGATATTGTCCAGTTTGTGGCGGGCAGAATTTAGGATAATCAAAGTTCTAAGATAAAGTTGCCATTATCCAATATTTGTGTATCATCCAACCAAACACTAGGAGACTTTAGCACACCTGGAATATGTATTCCAACTGAAGAGTTACCTCCAAGTGCCGTATTATCGCCAATTGCGAAATAACATGTCCCTAGCCTCTTTTCATCTTCTAGAACATTACCACCCAATCTTGCTTGTTCATTTACTCCAAATCCGAATTCAGCAACAGTCCAAACATTCTCACGCTCTTTGGTTCGTAACGTTCTAGCAACTTCTCCAAACTCTTGTCTAATATTAGCTGCTATAGTGCCTCCTTTAACATCAATAACAATACCATTTTCTATTTCTAGTTCTATTTCTTCATCTAAAAGAGTCGCATCCCAAGAACCGTCGATAATCACCTTACCATTCATAGTACCTTCACGGGGCATGATAAATGCCTTACCTGCTGGTAAGTTAGTCAGCATTCTTGGTCTATTACAAATCCCATTATCATCTAATTTCCATTCTCTCCAATTAACTTCAAATGTGATGTCAGTTCCATTGTCGGACTTTACATTTATTATCCGTCTTCGTCTTAGATAAGGCCCTAAATTACTAATTTTTCTTTTAATTTCGTTAAAATTAGCAGACATTCCGCCATGAGTGAACATTTCTTCAGTCATGCCTGGCATAGTAGCAACTCTAGCTCCTTCACGTAATGCTTGACGTATAGCACGAGTGTGTGTTAGGGAATATCGGGTTGGGGCTAAAATCACTTGTTGTTGTCTCATCAAACTAGCGACAGGTGCTGGCGGTTCTTCGCCATGATGTCTGCCTTTTGGCATGACAATAAGAAGAACTCTTTCGGAGCGTTCGGTAATCGCTTCATGTAGTGCTTGTCCTATTACACCAGTTGTAGGATCGCACACAATTAGGACATTTTCTCCTCTGCGTATGTCCATACAAGTTTCTACGACCATTTTAGCACTCATAGCAAGTAATCGTTCGCTATTTTGGTCTTCTTTTACGGATTCAGAATTAATTTTTTGTTCCGATGATTTATTTATTACTGAGTCGATAACACCAACTAAATCATCATCGTCCAAATCGGGTTTTTGTCCATCTTTTGCTTTAGATGGTTTGCCCATGGATATCCGGAATAGGTGGTTAGTCTTGAATGTGTGGCCGAAATTATATTTTTTTTGAAAGTGAAATATGTGAAAGTATTGATGAGTGAGTAGTATTTGGGCAGTATATGGATGATTACGAAGAGTTCATTTCCAGAGTCAAAGATATTCATAAAATTGGAGCATTACAAGGACATTTAGGTTGGGACCAAGAAACGATAATGCCACCTAATGGAGCTCAATCTAGAGGGGAAATTTTGTCTTGGCTTGCCAAAGAACAGCACCTAAGGACTACTGATCCAAAATTGGGTGAATTGGTAGAAAAATTATCCAACGATGGAAGTTTAAATCAGGATCAAAAATCTAATGTTAAAGAAATAAAAAGACGATTTGAAAAAGCGAGTAAATTGCCGTCTGAATTTGTAGCAGAATTTGCAAAGACCAAGTCTGAAGCCCTTTTGGCTTGGCAACAAGCCAGAAGTGAATCTAACTTCGACTTATTCAAGCCTAAATTACAAAAATTGATTGATATGACGAAGCAGAAAATAGAATATTACGGTATTGAAACAACCTCGTATGATGTTTTATTGGATGAGTTTGAAGTTGGAATGACAGTTGAAGATTATGACCCATTGTTTGATGGATTAAAACAACGTTTAGTTCCTTTATTACAAAAAATAATGAAGGCTAAAGAAACCAACCCAGACCCAGTATTACCCGAAGAGATGATATTCTCAATCGAGGGCCAAACAGAATTTTGTACTAAGGTTTCTAATGCGATGGGCTTTGATTTTGAAGGGGGTAGAATGGATATTTCTACACATCCATTTTCAGCAGGGCTTTGGCCAGGAGATACACGTTTTACAACTAGATTTGATGAGAAAGATCCATTTTCTTGTTTGTATGCTGTAATGCATGAAACAGGTCATGCATTGTATGAACAAGGATTATCTCGAGAACATTCGTTTACTCCTCGAGGAGATGCAGTTTCATTGGGAGTTCATGAATCACAAAGTCGTTTTTGGGAAAATCAAATAGGTCGAACTCCATCTTTTTGGCATGTAACTTTACCTTGGTTCAAACAACAGTTCCCCGATTCTCCAGATTGGACTCCTGAAGATTTGAACAAAATTGCTAATAGTGTCACACCTGGATTCATTCGTGTTGAAGCAGATGAGGTCACATACAATCTTCACGTTATGCTGCGATATGAAATAGAGAAGAAAATTTTCAATGAGGATTTAGCAGTTGAAGATTTACCGAAACTTTGGGATTCAATGTTTGAAGAATGGTTCGGATTAGAGGTCCCCAACGACACTAAGGGATGTTTACAAGATATACATTGGTCTATGGGTGCATTTGGATACTTCCCCACCTATACTCTTGGGAATCTTTATGCTTCTCAATTGCTACAAGCAATGTCTAACGATTTGGGAGACATAGATGCAATAATTGAATCTGGAGATTGGTCAAGTTTGTTAGATTGGCTAAGACCTAGAATTCATCAAGAAGGTAGTAAATGGACTCCAAGTGAATTGATAGAAAATGCTACAGGAATGCCTCCATCCCCTGAACCTTTCCTAAATTATGTTGAAGAAAAATACTCCAACTTGTATAATTTAGAATGATTATTCTTCTGAATTATCTTTATCGCTGCTTGTTAAAGCATCCATTTTTGCAGTTAATTCATTAATTGCATCCATCAAATCATTGGTTCGATCATCTTCATGGTCTGTTCCAAATGAGATACCTAACATTGTAATCATTGCACCAGCTAACATTGTAAATGCTGGCCAGTAAACATCAGATGCAGTCATGTCTCCGTCTGCTTGTATTCCGCCCCATATTGCTCCAATAATGAATACAATAAATCCAATAATTATCTGTTGATATCCGTTTCCAAGAGTTTCTTCTAATCCTTCGCTCATTTAAGTCTCCTCAAAACTTTGAAATCAACTAGACTTTTAACATATTTCCTATTTTTTGGGCCTAAAATGGTCATTTTCTTATTTCCAGGGACTCATCAAAATAGGTTCACCTACTGTTCCGGGTTCGACCAAAAGTTTGCCCTTTTGACCAGTAATTTGGTTCCTTTCGAAAACAGGCGTTCCATTTACAACTGTTAGAACAGGCCATCCAACCAACTCTCTGCCATCGAAAGGATTCCAACCAACTCTAGCCCAACAATCTTCATCTTTGACAGTTGCACTATGGCTCATGTCGACAAGAACAATATCACCATCATAGCCCTCTTCCAATCTACCTTTTCCTATCATTTGATAGCAATCAGCGACATTACTTGACATCCAACGAACAACATCTTCTATTGAGCACTTTCCTTGATTGACATAATTTAACATAACCGCAAGAGAGGTTTCCACCCCGGGCATGCCACTTGGTGCCTTTGGGAAACCTTTTGACTTATCTTCTAGAGTGTGTGGGGCATGATCAGTTGCAATACATTGGATGGTTCCATCTACCAATCTTGTCCATAGAATCTCTCTATCTGCTGAATATCGAATTGGTGGATTCATTTGTAATCTAACTCCTTTCTCATCGACATCAGTTTCGTCAAATGTTAGGTGTTGTGGGAGAACTTCGGTAGTAATGATAGGATGTTGTTCAGTCTTGGATGGAAGATTACAATAGTCGGATAGATAATCCGCTTCAATACCTGAGGTCAAGTGAAGAATATGTAATCGATGTCCGGTTTTAATTGCTAATTCCACAGATAATTTTGTTGCTAATAAAGCAGTAATATCATCTCTATAATATGCATGTGCCGCTACATCAGTACGCCCTTCTACTAGTTTTCTACGTTCATTCATGCGGTCTTCATCTTCAGCGTGAACAGCGATTAAACCAGCGGTTTCGGTAAAAATTCTTTCAAGTGCAGTTTTGTCTGAAACCAATAGAGTACCAGTCGAAACACCCATGAAAATTTTGATTCCACAAATACCGGGAATTGCAATAGGGTTATCTCTGGTTCCTACGACTTCTTGTAAATCTTCGACATTATCTTCTGTAGCGCCAATAAAGAATCCATAATTGCTCACACATTTTTTTGAAGCAGTATCAAGTTTACCTTGCATACCTTCAAGATTGGTAATCGATGGAACATTATTTGGCATATCTAGGAATGAAGTGATACCACCACTAACACCAGCAGCGGAGCCACTTCCTAAATCTTCTTTTTCAGGTTGCCCAGGATCTCTAAAATGAACTTGTGGATCAATACATCCTGGCAATAAGTGTAGACCGGTTCCATCAACAAAATGTTCACCCTCTTCTGGCTCTATACCAACATCGGTGGAAATTTGTGAAATTTTTCCATCTTTGATTCTTAAATCTCCAATAATTGTTTGTTCAGGAAGAACCATTGTCGCTCCACAAATTAGCAGGTCTCTATTGATGGTCATAATTTTCAAACGTACCAATCAACGGTATCCGATTAACTCTTCTATCTATCTGCGTCTAGAGTTAGGTGGTCTAAATGAATTACAGACCTCATCATTCATATCGATATAAGGTCCTTGTAATAGGTCTACACAATAAGGTACAGCCTTCCAAATTTCATCGATAGTTTCCCTTATTGCTTTTGGACGTCCAGGTAAATTAAAAATTAAACAATTTCCTCTTATCCCTCCAACTTGCCTAGAAAGAATTGCAGTAGGGACATACTTCAATGAAATACTTCTCATTTGTTCACCAAATCCATCTAGTATTTTATCACAAACTGAAATGGTTGCATCTGGAGTAACGTCTCTATGTGCAGGTCCAGTTCCTCCGGTTGTAACTATCACATTACAACCAATTTCATCGGCTAACTCAATCAACGTTTGTTCAATTATCACTAAGTCATCAGGTATACATCGGTAAATTACATCAGCAGAACTTGCGAGTGATTCCTCAAAGAACTGCAATATTGCGGGCCCCCCTTCATCTTCATACTCACCATTACTTGCTCTATCACTCACAGTGATAATTCCTAAAGTAGAATTGTCTCCACAAGAATTCTCATTACCACTAATTCTAGAAAGAGGTAACAACCGTTTCACCACTTAGTCAGTCTTCACCATACTTTGCGTGAACATCAGCATGGAAGTTATCTAGCAATGTATCTTCGAATAACTCTGTTTGTCTTCTAACCTTTGTTGATCTAATATGAAGGAATGCAGCCCCAACAAACACGATAATAATCAACGGAATTACAGCCTCTAACTTATACTGATGCATGAATTTTACAATACCTTCTGCGGTATATGCCCATGTTACAGATGCAACAGCTCCACCAATAAATGTGGCCGCGAGAACTCTTGAAAATTGCATTCTAGATAGTAAACCTAGCATTGCACCTACAAGAACTCCAGATGCCATGAATGGAATCCATACGAAGACAATTAATCCCCAGAAGCCCCATTTATTTATCATCTCACGTTTTTCATTCGCCATGTATTCTACAGTTGACAATGTATCTCCTAAGAATTTAGTTTGAAGCATTTTTCCTCCAAGCCCATCTTGTTTAGCAACAGCAACAATCCTATCATCATCTTTACCGCCACTTTCTACTCGACCTGCACCTGAACGATCTGCTAATGTGGAAATTTGGTTTCTAGCCTTAACAATTAACTCTTGGCTGCCTAATAGGTCATTATTTCTTTCAGAGATATATCGATAAAGTTCGACTTCAACTTCATCGGTTGTTTTCTTAAATCTAAAGAAAGCAAAACGCTGAGTAGGTCGATAAATAACTGAGACAAAAATAACACTATCATCGCTAGTAACAACGGCGCCTTCCATTTTGACATCACTTCTTCTAGTAAAGAATAAATCAAGACTATCTCTTACTTCATCTTCAACTCTTGAGAGAGTATGAAGTTCTGAGAAGAAACTAGAATAGTCTTGTTCGTCTTCTAGTGTCGCTCCTTCAGCACCAGTTCCAACTCCTACTCCACTATCGAAATCTATCGCTTGGTTTATTCCAATCGTTCTAACAGTTAATTGAACAGGTTTGAAAACTCTAAAAATTGCAAATTCTTCTAGAATTTCCCTCAGTACTTCAGCCCTTACATCCTTACTATCAGAAAGTGTGGCATCGGTATTTTTGTATGGGACCATTATATCTATAGATAATTCCCGAGATTCGATTTTATACAGTTCCCAATCAACTAGAATACTTAATCGCTTAGCAGTTTTATTTAGACTCTCTTCGACCAATCGCGAGATATGGGTTCTTGAAAGTACATCATCAGTATCTTGGTGGTATATCTTATACATTATCGGATATATCACAAGTAAAGTGACTGCAGACAATGATAGTGAGATAAATGCCATCCACCATGCTGGAATTCCCGCAGTACCGCCGGTTAACATTGCAGTCTCTCTGCCGCCACCTAATTCAGCAGCCATCAATATGTAGCCCCAGTCACCTAAGTCTTTGGTTGTCCAACAGGTTCGGCTTCCAGGGTCAGTAATTCTAACTTCACTTCTAGAGTCAGAGTCTACAAACGGCAAGAAAGAAAAGAATCCACCATCAGTAATTTCTAATTCGAATGCAATGGTTTTTTCTATTTTTGAACCATCTTCAACTATACTTGCAGTAGTAAGGTTACTAGAATTGAGGATTGTAACTTCAAAATCAATTTCATATTCTCCAACACCCAAAGTATCGAAAGGTGCTCTGAGATATGCTCTTCCATCTTCTACTTTTTTGACTTCTTCCTCTGTAACACCTTGCCATTCAGAGTTTCCAACTTCAGTAATCGTATAATTCATTAAGGCAAATCCATCTACAAGATTATGCCCAGCAAGAGACATGTATTCTAAGTCATTTTCAGGGAAAATATGTATCCAAGGGGTATCTTCGATGTCCTCGCATTCCTCACCAGTGTCTAGGAAAGTTTCTGATGCTTTATGATCTAAAGTTGTTGAAGATCCAAAAATTCCACTAGACATACCAAAGAGGACCAATGCAAATAATAGACCATAACCTATGCCTGCGAATAAAACATAATCTTCTTTGTTTGAAAGGAATCTTTTCTTTTCAGTTTTGGTTCTCCTTCTTCTGATTTCACTGATTTCACGAGCTACTTTATCTCTTGCTCGTTGCTCAGTATCAACCTCTTCGACAACCTCGGCGTGTTCAATATTTTCATCGCCCATGACGCGCAGAAAGGTCTCTAGCACATGAACCCAACGATTGAAAATTTCTTATTCCTCTCGAAAAAATCTTTTTGATAAATTCATGGTGGGTAGGGCCGGACTTGAACCGGCGACCTCAGCATCTTCAGTGCTGCGCTCTCCCAACTAAGCTACCTACCCAGTAAGCGTGGCGACGACAACAGGCATTTCAAGCCTTCCGAAAAAAGTTAGTAATGGAAATTCACTCAATCCCATCTAAAATAGCTACTTGTGCTTCAAATAAGGCTTCAAGTCCAGCATCAGCCTGTGATAGTAATGCAGAGAGTTCTTCCTTAGAAAATGTGGCTTCTTCTCCAGTACCTTGAATTTCAACATACTTTCCATCACTAGTTTTTACCACATTCATATCAACATCAGCATTTGAATCTAAGATATAATCTAAGTCTAAGTATACTTCTCCATCGATCAATCCAACAGATAATGCTGCTAAATCATAAGGTATTACTTCATTTTCGTGATTTTTTCTCTCTTGTTCAGAAAGTTTTGGAGCAGACCAACCGGATTTCCTTTGTTCCTCATTTGGTCGTAAATCAGAAGGCAAACAAATTCCTTGAGCAATCAATCTTCTTACTGCCAGCCTTAAGGCAATATTTGCAGCTGTAATAGATGCACATCTAGTACCACCATCTGCATTGAGAACATCACAATCGATATTCAAGGAAATTGGTCCGAGAGCCTCAAGATTTACCGCAGCTCTTAGTGACCTAGCGATTAATCTCTCGATTTCTTGCGTTCTTCCCTTTGCACCGCGCCTCTCTCTTCTAAATCTTGAATCAGTAGAACCTGGAAGAAGTGAGTATTCAGCGTGAACCCAACCCTTAGGAGAGTCCCTTGGAAACCATCCAGGTAATCTTGCATCTTTAGTACAGCATGCTAGAATTACTGTATCACCTTGACGATAAAGTATAGATGCAAGAGCATTAGGGGTAAAGTCAATTTCTACTTCAACATGTCTCATCTGATTCGCTTCTCTATCTGTTTCAAAATCTGTTTTGAATTTGGCCATGTCACTCGCAGGACTTTTCTTTCATCAACTCTTCTCTTGATTTGACATAAAAAACACATGCGCACATTCAAGAGAAGTACCTCTTTAGCCGGACTATGGGACAATCTAGAGTAGCTATTTGTGCAGTTGCTAGAACACCTATAGGCTCATTTATGGGCTCACTATCTTCTTTTTCTGCAGTTGATTTAGGTATTTTAGCGGTTAAAGAATTGTGTTCTAGAGCTAAAATAGATCCAACAAGTGGAATTATTGATGATTTTCTATTCGGTCAAGTATTACAAGCAGGAAGTGGTCAAAATCCCGCTAGACAGGTTGCTTTGGGCGCTGGATTGCCAGTAACTACTCCTGCCACCACTATCAATAAGGTGTGCGGTAGTTCTCTTGAAGCAGCAATGCTGGCTGCAAATAGTATTCGTGCAGGAACTAGTAAAGCGATTATTGCAGGAGGGATGGAAAGTATGTCCAATGCTCCTCAATTATTGATGGGTCAAAGAAAAGGGAAAAAAATGGGTGATTCAAAGTTAATTGATTCAATGATTCATGATGGCCTTTGGGATGTATACAATAATATTCACATGGGTAATACTGGAGAAACAGTTGCCAATGAAAGCGATATTACTAGGAAAAATTCAGATGAATACGCTGTTAGAAGTCATCAAAGAGCTGCTAAAGCATGGGATTCGGGATGGTTCGATTGGGAATCATTCACAATCCAAGTCCCTCAAAGAAGGGGAGATTCGATTAAATTTTCAAAGGATGAAGGGATTAAAGAAAATACTTCGGTAGAAATACTTTCTAAATTACGCCCTGTTTTCAATAAGGAAGGCCAAGTTACAGCCGGTAATGCTAGCACTCTCAACGATGGTGCAAGTGCTATTTTACTTGCAGATTCTGAATTTGCAGTTGAGCAAGGTTGGGAAATAATTGGT
>CENX01212978.1_pt1 | contig 12742 bp, 9 predicted proteins | sample 361321 | NCBI WGS metagenome assembly CENX01 (sample SAMEA2619678, study PRJEB7988) | marine metagenome | isolation source: saline water (ENVO:00002010), including | reverse complement strand
GACCAGCCTAATTTTGCTAGCATATTTAATACAGCCTCAGGTAAATATCCTTCTTCTTTATATGACATCAAATCTGTAGCTGCATGTCTTTTTGATAGTCTCTTTTTATCTTCTCCAAGCACCAGTGGTAAATGAACATACTTAAACCCATCATAATTAAGTGCATTTACAATTTGGATTTGTTTCGGAGTATTAGGTAAATGATCCTCTCCTCTAATTATGTGCGTTACTTGCTGAAAATTGTCATCAATTACATTACAAAAATGATAAGTTGGTGAATTATCACTTCTTAAAATTACTAAATCGTCCAATTCTTTATTGAGAAATTCAATATCCCCATAAACTAAATCTTTAACTAATGTAGAGCCTTCTTTGTTAACCTTTAACCTTATTGCACCATCGTCCTTATATGCTTTGCCCTCTTCAACTAGCCTGAAAGCTTCATCTTTATAAATATTAAATCTATCACTTTGTTTTATTGGTTCATGATCTGGGTTGAGACCAACCCAACCTAAACCATCGATGATAGCGGTTATGTATTGCTCTTCTGATCTTTCTTTATCTGTGTCTTCTATGCGTACTAAAAAAGTTCCATTATTTTTTCGTGAAAAAACGAAATTAAAAAGTGCTGTTCTTACTCCACCAATGTGGAGATAGCCTGTTGGGCTTGGAGCAAACCTTGTAACAATTTTTTTTGTCATCTATTGGCCTCTTTTTCTCTTCTCTCTGCCATCATTTCTGTAAATTTATTATGTTCTAATTCATCTTTGTTATTGCTAGAGAATTTGATGAACTGTAAATTACTTTTTTGCAACTTATCCTCTTCTGTATTTGAATTAGTTATATTTTCAGCTAGATTAAATGTTACTTGGCCTCCTGTCAGACTTAAATATGTATCTGCAAGTATTTGAGCATCAAGTAAAGCTCCATGGTGAGTCCTGTCATAGCCAGATATGCCTAATCTATTGGATAATGCGTCTAAATTATTTCTTTGGCCAGGAAAAGCTTTTCTGGCATGAACTAATGTATCAAATACTGTACAAATATCTCTGATATCAGAGACTTGATGTTTAATCTTATTTAATTCATTGTTAATAAATCCGACATCGAATTCTGCATTATGTATAACTAACTCAGCACCCTTTACAAAATCAATAAATTTATCAGCTATATCTTTAAATTTTGGTGCCTCACTAAGTTGCTCTGGCGAAATATTAGTTATTTCTTGTGCTTCTTTGCTTATATCTTTGCCTTCAGGGTTTATATAGGTCTGAAATTCATTGCCTGACTTTTCTCTACCTATAATTTCTACGCAACCTATTTCAATGACTCTATCACCAGTTGAGAAATCTAGTCCTGTAGTCTCAGTATCAAAGCATATTAATCTAACTGACACTATCTGCTCCTAGATTGGCTAAATAATCTGCTCTTTCATTTCCAGGATCGCCATCATGTCCTTTTACCCAATGCCACTCAATATTTAAAGTATTTGATAACTCATCTACTTCTATCCAAAGTCTTTTATTAGCTACAGGTTTCTTTGATGCTGTTCTCCAGTTGTTTAATTTCCAATTAACTATCCATTCCGTAATGCCTTGCCTCAAATAATTAGAGTCTGTGTATAGTTCTATAAGTTCTGAAGTTCCTTTTAAATATTTTAGTGCTTCAATTGCTGCTTGCATTTCCATTTGATTGTTTGTTGTGTCTGGGTTTCCAGCATAAAGTTCTTTTCTAGAATCTCCATCTATAATCAAAGCCCCCCATCCTCCTGGTCCAGGGTTACCTTTACAAGCACCATCTGTATATACTTTAATAGACATATAGTTTAATTATAGAGCAATGAATATCTTTGATATACCTGCATTTACTGATAATTACATTTGGGCAATTCAAATTGATGATTCTATTACAATTGTAGATCCAGGAGAATCAATACCAGTCCTAAAGGTAATCGAAGAAAAAAAATTAAATTTGCAAGATATTCTTATTACTCATCACCACTATGATCATACTGGTGGTTTATTAGAGCTAAAAAAATATATATCTGGAAAAGTATATGGTCCTAAGAACGAAAATATAGATGGAATAGATATCGCTCTTGTTGAAAGCGATCTTATCGAAACTTTAGGGCATGAATTCAGAATAATCGAAACACCTGGCCATACACTTGATCACCTAGCCTTTTATAACATGCAGGCTAATGTATTATTTTGTGGGGATACTTTGTTCTCAGCTGGTTGTGGAAGGCTTTTTGAAGGCACTTATGATCAGCTCCATGGTTCTATACAGAAGATTAATCAACTCCCAGATGAAACTAAAATATATTGTGGTCATGAATACACTCTTTCTAATTTAGAGTTTGTAAAATCTCAGATTAATAGTGAATTTATCAAGGAAAAATATAAAGAAACGGTAAAAAAACGTTCTATGAATAAAATTACATTGCCATCTACATTAAGCTCTGAGAGAAAAATAAACCCTTTCCTTCTAGAAACAGTCCCAGATGATATTCAGGATTTAAAGGCAGTGGATTGTTTTAAAGAATTAAGAATCAGAAAAGACAACTTCTAAAAAAAGGGCTGCCGAAGCAGCCCTAAATATTTTCAGGTTAACTATTAAAAGTTAAGTCTCCATTTGAAATATGAAGTCATACCTCTATTGTCATAAAGACTTAGATAAGCGTCATAGTTATTGCCGCTATCTGGTAGAGGATCTTCATCATCCAGGTTAAGGATACCAAATGTGACTTTACCCATTGATCCAAGGTCAGCACCAAGTTGTAAATCCATAGTTGAATATACATCTTGCTTATCACCAGCAGTAACAATACCACCAGTTAGCTCACCGCCGACTGTTTCGGCTTCAGAATCAAGGTAAAAGTCTCCAATAGTTCTCATTATTAGAGATACATAATAATTATCAAATGAGTAGTTTACACCCAAGTTGTATCTCTCTTGTGGAGTACCTGAGAAGTTAACATTGTTAACCGTTCTTGAACTTCCTACAAAAGCATCAGTCATGTATTCTTCCATATTTGAATAGTCCATGAAGAAGTTTAAAGTACCTTCTCCAGCTATTGCCCATGATGGAACGTCCATGGAATAATCTAAGAATAGATCCATACCAGTGACTTCTACTACACCGACGTTTACAGTACTTGCTCCAACGTAATCTGCTCTACCATTTGCACAAGATCTAATGACATATACTGAGTCGTATACACCTAATCTCTTAACATATGTAGCGCCAGCTGGGCAGGTTGCACTTGAACCTGTTCCAACAGGATTACCTGCTGCTGTACCATCGCCTGAAATTCCTGCAGAATCATAATACTCGTAGTTATCAGTAAGCAATGTACCGCCTACGTAATCATTCCACATTACACTTTGTGTACCAGCACTAGTGATAGCATTATTAACTGTGATTGAATAAGTATCAAATCTCATAGTTAAGCCATCTAGAGCAGGCATCCATGAACCAAAGTCATGATCAAGACTGAATGTCATACCTTCAGAATCTTCAGCACCAACATCTGGGTTAGCAGTTATTAATGTTGAAATCTGTCTTGAAGGACAATCTACAGTTGATACAGGAGGTACGGACTCTGCACAGACTTTATAGTCATAGGCTGTGTTAGCACTGAATGTTGTAACGGCATAAAGAGTATCCATTGTTGGAGCTCTGAAACCTTCTGAAACATTAAACTTCATAGAAGTACCAGGTATAAAACTAGGTACATAAAGAGCACCAAGTTTAAATGATGTTGATTCACCAACATCAGAGTACTCATCATTTCTAAATGAAGCTGTTACTTCTAGGTTATCCATTACAGGGAGTAAAACTTCACCAAACATTGAAGTTACGTCTCTGTAACCTGAACCTGAGTTACCGGCTGAACCACCAACTAGACCACCTTCGGAATGTTTGTCATAATCAGCTGAATATGAGTTTTCGAAATACTCATAGCCTACTAATGCTGAAACAGTTCCGCCAGGAAGAGCCATTAGGTTATCAACCTGAGCTGTTACATCATATTTTTTGTAGTCGTTTCCGTATTCTACAAGAGTTGTTGCGCTCATAGCATAGATTCCATCTTCAGAACCAAAAGGAACACCTTGGTATAAGTTTGAATCTAGACCTGCGTAATCAAGAAAGTATCTTCCTACATCAACTCCATAGAAGTTGTTAACTTGCATGCTTGTAGCAATCTCAACGTTATCATTCATTTGATAAGTTAATTGAGTTACAAAATCCCAAGCATCATCTGTGAAGTCTGAACCTCTGTTTCCTATTTCATCCCATCTCCAGTATCCAGTAACAGCCACATCGAATGGGTTAGCAGGATCTGAAGCTAGAAGACCAGGATATCTTGCAGCTGGTGGAGCGAATCTACCAGTTGATTGGTTTCTAACAACACTTAATCTTGAATAAAGATTCAGATTATCAGCTATAGCATACTCAAAGTTACCTGTTACAGTATCTCTAGTAATCTCAGCATTTTGAACCATAATGTCCGCCCAAGCGTATCCGCAGATACCGGTAGGTGTAGCACCAGCATATGATGGAGTTACTGTTGCTCCTTGACCAAATGCAGCACCACCAAAGTTTGGTCCCCAGAATCCATCAACTGGATTTTCAGGAGTACCAGGACATGCGTCACCACCAACACCAGCAGCAAAAATGTCACCAGTTACAGGGTCAGCAAGGTTTCTTGAGTACCAACTTAATCCATATGTTTCAGAATATAAGTCGATAACGCCATCACCATTTAGGTCGTCTGCTCTAGCAGCAGAGTACCATCTATCTCTTAGGTAGATTTCGTCTCTCATGTCATGCTCAGCCATAAGAGTAAAGTAACCCTTATCCGTGGTTGCGCCATAAACAAAAGATATTGACTGTTCTTTACCATCATCACGATCTCTAGTTCCATCTCTGAACTCAAACTGTAGTCCATCGAACCCTTTTTTGGTAACAACGTTAACAACACCAGCAATCGCATCAGATCCGTAAACAGATGATGCGCCGTCAGCAAGAATTTCCACTCTTTCGACAGCTACTGATGGAATCATGTTGATGTTAGCTGCACCAGCACCACCTAAATGAGGTGAACCAGGCATTCTTCTACCATCCATAAGTACTAGAGTTCTTGATGATCCAAGACCTCTAAGGTTGACTGTTGCGTTTGACTGAGCACTAGAACCAGCAGTTGGATCAAATGACCCAAAAGTGTTATAAGTAGACAATCTCAACACATCAGCAGTTAAAAGAGCTTGACTCTCGTCAATCTCATCTCTTGTTATCGTAGTCACTACAGAAGCACTATTAATAGACTTCCTTTTAATACGTGAACCAGTGATAACAACTTCTTCAACTGCTTCTTCGGCTTCCTCACTCTCCTGAGCATACGTATACCCAGAGACTGAAACCAAAAGAATCAGACTAAGTAAATATTTGAATATATTCATATTTTACCCTTTATAAAAGTTATATAGCTGTGATTCTAACCCATTTAAGCGAGTTAAACACGATTTAAGACATATAAAAGTCACATTTTTGTTGATTATAGGTAAAAAACCTATGAAAGCTACTAAATATAAACACTTTAGCCATTATTAGTGTTAATTTTCAATATTTTTTAATAATGCTCTATAATTCACAAATGGTTAAAAACAAAAAAATACTAATTGTTGGGCTTGCGAACAAGTATTCAATTGCTGCGGGTATAGCTGAATCTTTATATGAAAATGGAGCTAAATTAGGTTTTAGCATACAGAATGAGCGTTTCGAGAAATTTATCAATGAATTTTCAAAAAATTATGATAGTGACTTTACACAAATATGTGATCTCTCGAATGATATAGAGATAAAGGATCTTATCAAAAAAGCAGTAGATAAATGGGGCAAAATAGATGGAATCGTACACTCTGTCGGTTTTGCACCTGCAGATCAGCTTTCCGGAAATATTGAAGAATGTATTTCAAGAGAAGGCTTTCAAATAGCCCATGATATAAGCTCTTACAGCTTTTCAGGTGTAATTAAAGAAGCATATCCACATATGAGCAACAATTCTTCAATAATTACACTAACTTACATAGGATCACAACAAGCTACTCCTAATTACAATGTTATGGGTATGGCTAAAGCCAGTCTAGAAGCGAGTGTTAGGTATTTTTCCTCCACTCTAGGAGAAAAAGGGGTTAGGGTTAATTCTATATCTGCTGGACCAATAAAAACATTGGCTGCTTCTGGGATAAAAGGCTTCAAGTCTATGTTGAATAAACATGGTGCTAATACGCCATTAGCAAGGAATATAACTGCTCGAGAGGTTGGAAATACCGCAACTTTCTTGTTAAGTGATATGTCAAGTGGAATAACAGGTCAAACTATCTACGTTGATGGTGGATACAATATCCAATCTATGGATTTTGACTAGCAAATTGAGGGTTTACAACTAATTTGTTGTCAAAATCATACTCTGCTCTTAAATTGTTGAAAATTAGCTGAAGAAGCCCTGCTTTAACCTCAATCTCTATAGATTCTCTGTCTTCTGGTGCTACTTTAGAGATATCGCCACTCATTCTATTTGATATCGAATAAAGTAATAGCCCATCTTGTAATAACTCTTTCTTAACAACATCAGTTTCATATTCGCTAAAAATGATGTTTACCATCTCATTATTGAGCAATGAAGTAGATCTGTTGATGTTTTTAAGTTGTTCAACTTTAAAACTTTCAATACTAAAAAGGTTAGTCAATGAATCTTTGTTCAATGAAAAATCAGAAATATCTGCATAAATCTCTTCAAGATAGCTAATTCTTTTTTGTTTTAAGATTATTGGTTCTATTTGTTGAACAACATCTTCATAACTTTTAAAGTCAGATGGAGTATCATCATAGACAAAAGCAAAAATATGTTCTTCTGGTGTAATTTGTAATGGATCTGACCAGGTTCCCAAGGTTGTTTGAAATAAGATGTTTGAATTTTCGCTAGAAAAGTCGACATCAAGGAGAGATTTTGCTTCATATTTTGTCAGTGTTAAAGAAAAGGAATCAGCAAACTCTTTAACTTCTGTAATATCAGAATTTGTTCCAGATAAAAGTTTTACAAACTCATTTATTTTGTCTTCATAGTTAATTTGATCAATCTGATTAGATAAATCAGTTTGTTTGTCCTCAAATGATGGTATTTGAAATGATTCAACCTCTGTTATGGATAAGAAGTGCACATTACCTTCATAGAATATAGGTTGCGACACTTCATTTAAGCTTAAGTCAGCAATTTGGGTCTCAAATTCTACTGGAAAAACCTCTCCATTAGTAAAACCCAAGTCGCCTCCAATATCAGCTGTGCCTAAATCTTCTGAATATTTTTTTACTGCATCTGCAAAACTAATATTTAATAAGTCACTCTCAACTTCACTCACTTTCATGGTCAATATGTCTTCATTTTCATAATTCGAGCCTATTAACATTACATGAGCAACTCTTTTTTCTGGAGCAGGGAGACTTAAAAGGTATTGATCATATGCTGATCTGACTACCTCTTCATTTGCAGAAATATTCAGAACTTCCTTATTGAAAGTTATAGAGTAATATGATCTTTCTTCGGGAATAAGAAATTGATCTTTATTTGTTTCGTAATAATTAAGTAGCTCGTCTTCACTTGAGGCAAAATCCTTACTTACATTAGATTCATCTAATTTTACATATCGCACGGTTCTTCTTTCAGTGAGCAAATCTAAATATTGATTTGTAGATGAGGTGTAGGAATTTGATGTGGCATCAAGAAGGGATACTGCTAAATTTAATTTTATATCTGACTTTGTGTCTTCAACCAGATCCTGTTTAGTCAAATTAAAGTTTATTAGATAATTCTTGAATAGTTCTTGGCTAAATTCTCCGTTTTCATTAAAAGAATCAATTTTAGAAAGTTCGTTTTCAACATAACTATCTGGTATCTCAATTCCAATTTCATCAAAAAAATTTATTATTGTGTATTTTTCAATAAGTGAATTATTTGTCAAATTTTGAATTGCATCTATTAAAGCAGGATCACTAAAATCTATTCCTTCCCCAAGTTGTTCTCTTAGATTTTGCTCTACTTGTGATTTGGATGTGAAATATTCAGATTGAGAAATACTGTACTTCCCAATTGTTGCATAATTATTTTCAGTGAATGTTTGCGTAAAGGTAGGCAGCCCCAAAAACGCAAATGTTAGGGCGACAATACCTAGAAAAGAAAAGGCTACAATTCCTTGTAGCCTATTCCGTAAGAAACTGATCACTCAGTTAATTTAGTTTACTGCAGCTTTTAATGCTTTACCTGCTTTGAAAACTGGTACGTTTGCAGCAGGAATGTGAATCTTCTGTGATGGATTCTGTGGGTTAATACCCTCTCTAGCAGCTCTGTGTCTTACAGAAAAAGTTCCAAAGCCTACTAACGATACAGAATCTCCGTTCGATAGTGCTCCTGTTACAGCATCTACAACAGCATCTAGTGCTTTAGCAGCGTCAACTTTTGTGCTACCAGTTTCACTGGCAACTTTGTCGATTAAATCAGCCTTATTCATAAAATCTCCTCAAATGCCCTGTTACAGGCTTTTAATAACATTAGACGTTAAAAATTAATAAATCAAGATTTTCCACTGAAATAATTCAACTTTATTTCATGGTCATTTTGTTGACATTATGCAGTATGAATGGTTTACACAAGCGCTTCTTTTAGTACTTCGGTTATATTTGTAACTGGAATAATCTTTAAATCTTTTAAAATATTCGTTTCCATCTCTTCTAAATCGCCGGCATTTTCTTTGGGTATTATTATATTAGTTATGCCACTTCTCTTGGCAGCTATCAGCTTCTCTTTAAGGCCTCCGATCTTGAGAACCTTTCCGGCCAATGTAATCTCTCCAGTCATAGCAAGATTCGCTTGTACTTTTTTTCCTAATGCCAGAGAGGTTATCGCTGTACACATTGTTATGCCCGCACTTGGACCATCTTTTGGTGTTGCTCCTTCAGGAACATGAATATGCAAATCATGTTTTTCAAAAAGATCTTTTTTCGTTTTAGTTTTTTGGAAAATATTTTTTGCAACTGTTAAAGCAGCCTGTATAGACTCCTGCATCACATCACCTAATGATCCTGTTTTTATTATTCTGCCTTTACCAGCAGTTAGTGCCGCTTCAATCTGTAAAAGTTCACCGCCGACTGAAGTCCATGCCAAACCATTTACCTGGCCCAATGAATTTTGGTCGTCATGTTCGCCGTATTTAAATTTTTCTGGGCCTAAAATATTTCTTACGACTCTATTATCAATAAGCTTTGTTGCCTTCCCCCCAATAGAAAGGTCTTTGACCTTTTTCCTGCAGACTTTATTTATTTCTCTATCTAGACTTCTAACACCTGCCTCACGAGTATAATTTCTTATAATCTTTAAAATAGAATTATCACTAAATGTAATTTCATTTTCTTCTAGTCCGTTCTTCTGTTTATTCCTTGGAACTAAATAATTTTTTGCAATGTTCAATTTTTCGTCTTCTATATAACCTGGCAATCTAATTATTTCCATTCGGTCTAAAAGAGCTGGAGGTATATTTAATGAGTTTGCAGTACATATAAACATCACTTCTGATAAATCGTAATCGACTTCTAAGTAGTGATCGTTGAATTTATTATTTTGTTCTGGATCTAGGACTTCTAATAAGGCTGAGCTTGGATCTCCTCTATGATCCATACCAATCTTATCAATTTCATCTAATAGAAAGAGCGGGTTCTTGACTTTGCCTTTGGAAAGTTTTTGTATAATTTTGCCTGGCATAGAGCCAATGTAAGTTTTTCTATGCCCTCTTATCTCAGCTTCATCTCTTACTCCACCAAGTGATAATCTTGTAAACTTTCTATTAACTGATCTTGCAATTGACTCTCCGAGTGATGTTTTACCAACCCCTGGAGGTCCAACAAAACATAGCACTGGAGCTTTCATTTTTTTTACTCTTTTTTGTACAGCAAGATATTCAAGAATTCTTTCTTTTACTTCTTTTAAACCATAATGATCTTCATCTAATATCTCTTTAGCTTTATTCAGGTCTACATTTATTTTTGTGGTCTTACTCCATGGCACGTCGAGCAATGTTTCTATAAAAGTTCTTACAACAGTAGCTTCAGCAGACATTGGAGACATCTGTCTTAATTTTGAAAATTCTGAACTAACTTTTTCTAGTGCTTCTTTTGATAATTTAGTTTCTTCAATCTTCTTCTGAATTTCATCAAGTTCATTCTTTTCATCACTTATATCTCCAAGTTCTTTTTGGGCAGCTTTAATCTGTTCGTTTAAGAAGTACTCCTTTTGAGATTTCTCCATTTGTTTTCTAACCCTTCCCCTGATCCTCTGCTCTACTTCGATAAGCTCTATTTGAGCTTCAAGTAAACTAGAAAGAAACTCAGCTCTTTCAATTACATTCACTTTCTCTAATATTTCCTGCTTATCTTTTACTGAAAGATGTATGTTGGAAGAAATAATATCCACTGCCTTTGATAGATTTCCCATCGATTCGACTTGGTTAATTATTTCATGAGAAACTTTTCTTGAAACTGAAACAAATTCAGTAAACTGATTCTTTATAGTTGAAAGAAGGTCTCTTTCATATTTTGAATCTTCGATCATTTCTTCTATTTTTTCTATCTCTGCAAAATAGCCTTCGGAAGTTGACACAGTATCTAATTTTGCTCTTTGGATGCCTTCTACTAATATTTTTACAGTTCCATCGGGTAGTTTTATCATTTGCAGTAATGTTGAAATTGTTCCAATAGTGGGGAGGTCTTTTATGGTTGGCTCTTCATTAGAAGGAGAATTCTGTGCTATTAAAAATATTTTTTTGTTGCTTCTAAGTGCATCTTCTAAAGAAAAAATAGACTTTTCTCTGCCTACAAACAAGGTTGAAACAGTATTTGGAAAGATAACAACATCCCTTAGAGGGATCATAGGCATCTTAATTTTTAGTTTTATTTCTTCAGATTTCATATCTTTATTAGAGATTTAACTAAAAATATAGGCATATTAAATAAAACTTCAAGTATTTTTAGTAAAACTTATATATAAATTATATAAACTTCGTTATTTTTTTTAATTTCTTTATTAAAATAAAATGGGGTGGATGAAGGGGTTTGAACCCTCGGCCTCCGGTGCCACAAACCGGCGCTCTAACCAACTGAGCTACACCCACCATATTTTTGTGACGTATAAGCAAAAAAATTATATCATTATTATGCAATTATAAGGGGGGCCGATAAATGGGATCGGACAATAATGTATTCTTAAAAAGCATTTCTAAAATGTTTGACGACGCTGTCAAAATTCTTGGAGTGAAAAGAGGTCTAGCTAATCAAATAAAATCCTGCAATAGCACACATACTATTAGGTTTGGTGTAAGGCTAGAATCAGGTATAAAGACATTCACTGGATGGAGAGCTGTACACTCAGAACATCTTGAGCCAGTAAAAGGGGGGATAAGATATAGCCCTCATATAAAAACATCTGAAATAGAAGCAATGGCGGCTCTGATGACTTTTAAAAATGCTGTAATTGATGTTCCTTTCGGAGGTTCAAAAGGAGGATTGAAAATTGATCCAAAAAAATACTCCGAAGAAGAATTAGAAAAAATTACAAGAAGATTCACTGAAGAGTTAGTTAAAAGAGGTTTAATTTCTCCTAGTCTTAATGTTCCTGCTCCTGATATGGGTACTGGAAAAAGAGAGATGGCATGGATTGCGGATGAATATAAAAGATTAAACCCTCATGATATAAATGCTTTTGCTTGTGTAACGGGTAAACCTGAAAACATGGGTGGTGTTGATGGAAGAACTGAAGCTACTGGTCGAGGTATTTTTTATGCCTTAAACTCATTCTTCAATTCCATAGATGTAAAGAAAACAAAAGTAAAAGGTCCTTTAAAATCACAGAAAATTATAGTTGAAGGTCTTGGAAAGGTTGGCTACTATGCTGCTGCCGCTCTTAGAGATCATGGGTGTAAGATTATTGGAGTAATTGAACACCATCATTCTTTCTATAATTCCAAAGGTTTAGACGTTGAGCTTATTAAAAAATGGCTTAATGAATCAGGAGACCCTAAAGATTACCCTAATCAAAAAGAACTTAAGAGTAGAGAAGAAGTTTTTTCTGAAGAAACTGATATCTTCATTCCTGCTGCAAGAGAAGGAACGGTTACTGAGGAGAATCAAAGTAAATTAAATACAAAAATTGTCTGCGAAGGAGCCAATGGACCATTAACTTCAAGAGCTGATGAAGAGTTAACAAAAAGAGGTGTTCTTATAATTCCTGATTTATATGCGAATGCAGGGGGTGTTGCTGTAAGTTATTTTGAATGGGTAAGAAACTTATCACATATGCGATTTGGAAGAATGGAAAAAAGAAGGAAAGAATATGAAAATGCATCTTTGATAAGTATTATCGAGAATTCAACAGGTTCACGGGTATCAACAAAATCGAAAGATATCTTAAAACAGGGTCCAACTGAAATAGATTTAGTGCGATCAGGCTTGGAAGATATGATGGCAGAAGCATATGAAAATATGAGCGAAACTTGGAATGATAATGATTACCCTTCTTTAAGAACTACAGCTTATATTTACTCGATAAAGAAGTTGGTCGAATCATATAAATCGATAGGTATCTAAGTAAATTGGCGCGCCAGGGAGGATTCGAACCCCCGACCAATAGCTTAGA
>CENX01198245.1_pt1 | contig 12754 bp, 12 predicted proteins | sample 361321 | NCBI WGS metagenome assembly CENX01 (sample SAMEA2619678, study PRJEB7988) | marine metagenome | isolation source: saline water (ENVO:00002010), including | reverse complement strand
AAATGTCATAACAGAATATAAAATCAATTATATTTGCCAAAACAACTTTAATGCCATTAATTAAGTCTATTTCAGGTATTCGTGGGACAATCGGAGAGATTGAAGGTGAAAATTTAACTAGTAAAGACATAGTAAAGTTTACTTCAGCATTTGTCACAATTTTAGTAAAAAATAATAAGATAAAAAGCAGGAAAATTGTTGTGGGTAGAGATGCAAGAATTTCAGGGCCAATGGTTGAAAAAATTATTATCGACACTCTGATCAATTCTGGTTTAGATGTGATTTGCTTAGGTCTATCAACTACACCTACTGTTGAAATTGCAGTTACAGAAGAAAAGGCTGATGCTGGAATAATTATAACCGCCAGTCATAATCCTATAAATTGGAATGCTTTAAAATTGTTAAATGAAAGGGGAGAGTTTATAAATGCAGATGAGGGTGAAGAATTATTAAAAGTTTCTGAATCTCAAGAATTTATCAAAGTTCAAAAAAAAAATGGAAATGTTTTTTTTAAGGATGATTACATTAGTATACATATTGATAAAATATTAGAACTAAACTGTGTAGATGTAGATTTAATAAAGAAAAAGCAATTTAAAATAGTTGTAGATGCTGTTAATTCAACTGGTGGTATTGCAATTCCAATGCTATTAGAAAAACTAAATGTAGAATGTATTAAGATGTACTGCGATCCAACAGGTGAATTTCCGCATAATCCAGAACCTCTTCCTGAAAATATTAAAGAACTATCTAAATCTGTTGTAGAAAATAGTGCTGATTTAGGAATAATTACTGACCCTGATGTAGATAGATTAGCTATCGTATGCGAAGATGGTGGAGTTTTTGGGGAAGAGTATACACTAGTTGCTTGTGCAGATTATTACTTGGGTTTACATAAAGGATCAACTGTTAGTAATCTAAGTTCATCAAGAGCTTTAAAGGAAGTAACTAATTCCCATGGTTGTAAGCATTTTTTTAGTGCTGTAGGTGAAGTGAATGTAGTTGAATTAATGAAAGAGAAAAATGCCGTAATTGGAGGTGAAGGAAATGGAGGGATTATTCTTCCAGACTTACACTATGGAAGAGACGCTTTGATTGGAATTGCTTTATTTCTTAGCCACTTAGCGAAATTAAATTTATCATGTTCACAACTTAAATCAAAATATCCAAGTTATTATATGAGCAAAGACAAAATTAAGCTTGATAATTTAGTTAATGTCGAAAGTATAATTAACAAGATTTCAGAAAAATACTCAAATGAAAAAATTAATAAAGAAGATGGGGTGAAAATTGATTTTAAAAGATCTTGGGTTCAATTAAGGAAAAGTAACACCGAACAAATAATAAGAGTTTATTCAGAGGCAAAATCACAGCAAGAAGCAAATTCACTTTCTAAAAAAATTATCAATCAAATACTAGAATTAGTGTTAGAATAAGTTTTCTAATTTTTTAAATCTAATTATATTAGATAATATGCATAGGGTATACACTGCATCAAATTTTAATTCGGAGCTAAAAGAAGTTCTCAAAAATATTAATTACGGCTTTGAACTTTTAATTAGCAAAGAGGACTTACTAGTAATTTCTCATTCACTTTTTCATATACTAAAAAGTGATATTTATTCAAAAATTATAATTTCATCAAATACATCAAAAAAATCATTAAGAGATTATAATATAATTAATCGATTAGTTGATTGTGGAGCTGAAGTTTATTGGAACCCAGACTCAAAACTATATAATTTAAGTAGTCATTTTATTTTAATCGATAAATTGAATCTTGTTAATAAAATATTTTATAACTCTAGTGATGATCAGGAAAAACAAGTTCATTATTTTAATGAAATTTTTAATAAAATTTTAAAGAAATCTGAAAAAATAATCTTTAACGAAGGAGAAATAAAGATTGATTTTTATGCTGATAAAACAATCATTAATAGAAACGAACAAATTAAATTAAGCTGGAATATTGACAAAGCAGATTTCTTTAATATTAGCCCTTTAGATATTGATTTTGAAAATAAAAATTCGGTAAAATTACAATTACAAAAAGATACATTATTTCAAATTACAGCTTCAAATAAAAATGAAAAAGTTAAAAAACTACTGTTTATTAAAGTTATTCAGCATAATGATTTGACAATCGATATCAAGGTATTAGATCCTCATTTAAAAGAATATATTTATTTAACTCCTAAAATTGAGTCTCATATAGAAAAATTTTATTGCTTTGAAGGACAGGAAGTAGTTGTATTTTGTAAATCCGATCCAAAAATTAGATTGAGTGAACAAAAATTTGGTAAACTTAAAAAAGAATTTGAGTATAAATTTTTAATTACAAAAAATACTAGTTTTAAATTTAGTTACTTTTTAAATGGCACAAAGTTTAGAAGAAGAATTGATATTAATATTGTAAAGGATAGTAATTTTCAAGAGAAACCAATATATTTATTTAAATCTAATCTTAAGAGAAATAAATTAAAACGTTTTTTTATTGATTTATTTAAAATAAGATAATACAATTACAAGAGTTTATTCATAATGTCAAGTTTGGGTTTTTTTACAAGATTTTTTCTTTTTTGCTCAGGAACCAGTAGAGATATAATAACAAAATGCCCTAATTATGAAATAATTAAATATTCTTCTATTGGATTTACAATTTTTCTTACATCCGTATTAGCATTAATATCATCTTATTTCGCCTTAAATCTGATCTTTGAAAATCTTATTTATATAATATTAGGGTCTATATTTTGGTGTTTGATAATTTTTAATCTTGATAGGTACATTGTTATTAGTCTTAGAAAAACAGATAATTTTTTTAAAAATTTTATAATAGCATTGCCTAGATTTATAATTGCTTTGATGGTTGCAATCGTTATTTCTAAGCCTATTGAAATAAAACTCTTTGAAAAAGAAATTAATAATTTTTTAAATCAAGATAAAATAGATAGAGCTAACTTATTAGCTGAAAAATTCAAACTAGATTTAAAGGAGATTAATAAAGTTAAAAATGAATTAGAATTAAATTTTGATAAAAAGAAACAATTAGTAGATAAATATAAAGAACAGTATTTATGTGAAGCCGCAGGAACTTGTGGTACAATGATCAGAGGTAGGGGTTTAGAATACCAGTCGAGAAAAGAAAGATGGGAGTCTGAAAGTAATCTTTTAAGCATTGCTTTTTTAAAAAAGGATTCAATAATTAAATTAGAAAATATAAAAGAAAAAAATCTGTATGATAAATATTTTTTTGAAAGAGAGTTTATTCAAAACTCGACATATGGATTTTTTGACAAAGTTAAATCTCTGAGTTCGGTAAACTTATTGGCATCAAATTTTATTTTACTTATATTTATTATGATTGAGACAGCTCCAATGCTAACTAAATTGTTGTCAAAACAAGGGCCTTATGATGCTTTAGTTCAAAAGAGTGAAATTGAGTATGAAGCTGATTTGCTAAACACTACAGATTCATTAAATATTTTAAGATCAAAGAACATAAAGATGAAAAAAATTAATGCTGAAATGGATTTAAGACTTAAAAATTTGGAGGTTAAAAATATTAGTAGACAAGAAGCATTTGAAAGATATGAAAAATTAAAAAATAACAATGATGACGAGGGTTAACAGTTTGATTTTAGTATTTATCATTACGATTTTATATTCTTGCAAATCAGCAATTAAAAAGATAGAAATTATTGACTCTAGAGCAAATTTTCCATCTATCATTTCTCAAAATATATTTAAAAATGAAGATGATATTTTCAACGAATCAGAATTTTTAGAAAATATAAAAAATGAATTGCTGATTAATAAAACTTGTTTAGTTGACTATAATTTAAAACCTTTTATTGATAAAATTAATTTTAAAAACTTTAATGATACCATATTGTTAGCAGACTTAAATATAAAATCTCCAACGGGGGGAATCCCTCTTGTATACACTTATAATGTAAAAGAAAATGATGTCATATTTTATAATCTAAATAACGACAGTGGCAATAAATTAATTTCATTCCAAATTTCTGAAGGCTCATTTCCCAGATTTATTAAAGAGAATTTAAGAAGAAAAGACAAAATTAATTCAAGCTTTGTTGTAACATCAGATAATACACTTACTGTTCAAATTAGTAATGACAACCCACTAAAAAACCTAGGATTATTTAAATCTAAATTAAGAGTTAAATTAAAAAAACTATCAAATGTTAGTGTTAAATCAGAAATTTATAATGATACAACTTGGGTTACTAAAAAAATTGTTGAAACTAATTTTGACACAATTTATAATGTTGAAGCTAATAATAAATTTAAATTATCGTCAAGCTTGAATATTAATTCCCCTAGTAAACTTTCTATCCCTGTTATCATTAAAAAAAATAATGATAGTTTAATTAGTTGGGCATATTGGATAGGATTAAATTCAAAAGATACTCTCAGATTTGATGATTCCAAAACCAATCCTCTTTCATTACTTGCATTAAATGAGTTAAATAATTCTAGGTTAGATTCCAAAATATCACAACAATTATATTCTGATAATAATGATATTGAAATAAATTTTGAAAATTATACAATTGATAGAAGAACTCTCAATTTTAAGGATAATTTCTCGGTTTATTTTGTTGATAATAATTTTTCTTTAGACCTTGAAAAAAAAGCACAAATTAGTTTATTAAATAGATCAACGCTAAATGATTTTGATGTTCAATTGGCTATTACATCTATTTCTTTATCGCCTGTTAAAATTGAGGTTGAAAAGGAAGTGGGTGAAATTAAAAAATATATAAAATTAACTCTTATTGGAAATTGAACTTCGTTAAAAAACATACAAGGTATTTAATTATTTTTATTCTGGTTTTTTACTCATCTTGTGATCAGATTAAACAAGTAGATAGAGTAATAAAAAAAACTTTTGGACAAGTAAATAGGTTTGAAAGACAAAAAGATAATTACTCAAAAAGGCTAGGTTTAAACAATAATAAAAATCAAAATAATCCTAATCCTGGCCAAGTTGATAATTCTAACCAATTTAACAGTATCAATCAAAAGAATATTATAAATGATTATGGTTACTTATTTGAAATGATAAATGGTTTGGATCCAGGAAAAGTTACTGACAACTCTGATATCACTGGTCCGTCAAAGGTTTTTTCAGTTGAGGATTCAATTTCAAGTCAAATTATAGAGAACGTAGAAGTATTTGGTTGGCATCCTCACTGGATGAATACAAAATGGCAAGATTATCCATTTAATTTGTTATCAACTATTTCCTATTTTTCATATAACATAAATCCTTTAAATGGAAATCCAAAAAACCCTAATGATTTAAATATATTTAGCACAAGTGATTTTGTTAAAACTGCTACAGAAAATAATACAAGAGTTTTATTAACTGTTGCTTTACATGGCGAAGAAGACATAATAAATTTTTTAGAAAATCCTAAAATTATAAATGAAGATGGCAAAGAAATAAGTGCTTGGGATAATTTATTTTCAAATATTGGACAGTTACTAATTAAAAATAATGCTGACGGAGTTGATATAAATTTTGAGAACCTACCACCAAGTAAAAGATCCTCATATGTGAAATTTGTAACAGCATTCAAATTAAGCTTATACAAAGAGTTTTACGCAGTAAATAGACATGATAACTCCAAGTCTCCCAATGTAGGTAGTGGACCTTTCATTTCAATGACTGTCCCTGCTTCTACAGCAATGGAAAATTATTCTTTAAAAGAACTTTCAGATTTAACGATATCCTATGGTCCGATGAAAGATATAAATATCATTAATTTGTTTGTTATTATGGGCTATGATCTTCATTCCAATGAATCACCTGGACCAACATCTCCTTTGCAATCTGAAAATAAGGTAAATAGTCTAAGTTATGTGATGGATATTTACAATTCAATTGGTGCATCTAAGGACAGAAGCGTACTTGCATTACCTTATTATGGCCTTATGTACAATGTTGAAGCTGACGTTGATTCACAGGGAAATTCAAACGGAGAATTAAAAGCTTCAATTGAAAGAAAATTAACATATTCTGAAATTAATAGTCTTTTTTTAAATAATTCAGATCTAAAATACGAGATTGAATTAGACCCAATTACAATGTCTAAGCAATTATCTATGCTATTTGATGATAATTCATTAAAGGAGATATTTTACGATGACAAGTTTACACTAGAAAAAAAATATAGTTTTGCTATGAGTCAAGGATTAAAAGGAGTTGGTATTTGGGCTCTTGGCTATGACAATAATAGTTATGAATTATGGAATCTGATAAACAAAAACTTTACTAACGGAGATATAACATATATAGACCCGATTGCTGAAGTCAATGGTTTCCCCATTAGATTTGCAAAATCCTTGATAAAAGATAAAAATATTTATGTTGTAGTTTTAATTTTTCTATTTTTTTCCGTCATAGTATCCTGGTTAATTTTGTTAAGGGACTGGAGAGTTAGAGAAAAAATCTCATCAAGTCGTTTGAATTCATTCTTGTTTTTAAGTATTTGTTATTTATTTTTAATACCATTGTTAGTTTTTATTAAGGAAACGATTTTTTATAGAGGTTTTGGAATTCACATAGAAAAGGAATTCAATTTATATATAGCAATGTTTTTGGGTGCATTATTTTACTATATCGGTTCAAAGATTACTATTAAAAAAGATGAAAAACCATAGTTATGCTTAAGATATTATTCAGGGAAATATTTTGGTTCTTGTTGTCAATTATTTTGGCATTGTTTTTTTCTTTTATTTTTTTGGAATTTTTAGACTTATCATCAACTGAAAGAGGTTTAAAACCTATAGAAAAAGTCTTCTCTGTTCAGCTATATCTTATTGGTTGCCTAGTTTCATTTATATGTATTTATATTGTAAGACTTATTGTTGGATTAATTAGGATGTTAACAAGATAAAATTTAAATAATGATACACAATATAATTACTGCAATATCATCTAGAGTTAACATATATATAAAGAACAGGTTATTGATTGATGATGATGTCGTTGTTGTCAGAAATCTTGTAGATTTAAAAGGAAATATTAGTGATGGTGTTCAAAATAAGATATCTGTTTTTTTATTAAGTGTTGAAGAAGACAAAACTTCAAAAAATAAATCACTTTCCAGGATAGTTAATAATCCCGTTATTATATTAAATGTCAATATCATGTTCGCCGCTTATTTTTCAAATAATTCATATGTTGAATCTTTAAGATATATTTCTCTTGTTATTGAGTTTTTTCAAAAAAATCCAATGTTTCATTTTTCTGATACACCTGGGTTGCCAATATCAAACTCAAAATTACATGTTGAAATTTATAACCTAAACATGCCTGATACGATGAGGCTGTGGGGAGCTATTGGAACAAAATATTTACCATCTTGCGCGTATAAAATAAAGCAAGTTAAGTTCGATAGTGAACAAATTAATGTAGATATTCCCCCGATAATGGGCGACGATTAATTTTTTTGAAATGTCTAATAAATCTAAAATTGAATTTGTATCAAATTATAAAAAAGTAATTTCAGTTGATATCTTACATGATTTTTTTAACGATGGTTTCATTAAATATATTGACATTAAACCAACTACAGATTCTCTCACAAAAATGAAGAACTATGGTTTAATTTTTAGAAAAAAAAATGCTGGATTTGTTATTCTTTCTGAAAACGATAAACGAGTTAAAGGGTCCGTTTTTAATGGCAGTATTGTGCTAGTATTTAAATTATTATTTTTGGATAAATACTTTTTAAACTATACAGATATAGAATTTCAAAACTATAATTTATTAGTATTTGAGAATAACTATTCTGATTTACTCCATAAAAATAATACTGTAGATTTTAGTTGTATTAGATCTAGTGATGAAAAACTATCTTCTAAAATTTTCTTAAATATTGATGAAAAATTTGGTTTTTTTGGAAAGACAAAACTTGAAACTCATGGCTCAGTGGAATATAAAATAAACTTTTGTTCAAGAAAAATTTCTTTGAGATATAATCTTATTCTAAATACAAATAATATTAACAGCTATTATATATCAGATGATGATGAAACTTTTAGACTTGATGAATTTAAGAGCAGAACTTTAAGTTCAGGTAAAAATGTTTACTCACTTGTTTTTAATCAAAAAGTTCAATGTAAGGAGTTATATGATTTTAGATTTTTTTTAAAGAAAGATGATTCTTTTTTTAAATCTTTTTTGTTGCCAATAGCACATCCTGACGTTAAAAATATTTCACATGATTCAATCAATAATATGTTTTATGCTGATATTTTTGTAAATATTGACTAACAATTAATGTTGATAACTAACCTAGTTTTATTTTTATTTATTACTCCTACTGATTGAAAATTCTATTTATAGTTTATTTATTATAGTTAATAACATTTTTATTAAATGTCTAGAAAATAAAATATCTTGTGAGTGGACTAATTTAATATTATTTGATAATTATGGCAACAAAACTAGCAACACCTGGTGTATACATTGAAGAAAAAAGTGCTTTTGGAAACACAGTCGTTTCTGTGCCAACTGCTGTACCTGCTTTTGTCGGGTACACAGAAAAAGCATCTAGAGGAACTCAATCACTATTAAATGTACCAACAAGGGTATCTTCCTTTTCTGAGTACAATGAACTTTTTGGTGGTCCCTCTATAACTAAGTTTGAAATTTCATCTGACGAAGGATCATTTAATTTAAGGATGGTTAAATCAACCAGATTTATGATGTATGATTCAATGAGACTATTTTTTAATAATGGAGGTTCTACTTGCTACATAGTCTCAGTTGGAGACTATAGTGGTGGTGTATCTGCAAAAGATCTTTCTGATAGTAAGAATAATGGTGGTGTTATTTCATTAGAAAAGCACCTTGAACCAACTATTTTAGTTGTTCCTGATTCAACTTTACTTTCTGATTCAGATTGCTATTCGCTTCAAGCTGAAATGTTATCGCACTGTGGAAGTAGAATGAAAAATCGATTTGCAATATTAGATGTGCACAATGGTGATCTACCTAGGACTCATGACGATAATGATGTAATTAATAAGTTTCGAGAGGGTGTTGGATCTAATTCCCTTTCATGGGGTGCTGCCTATTACCCTCATGTAAATACAAATGTTGTATCATCATCGGAAGTTAATTACATGAGAATAAGTAATCCTGAAGCTCTTGTTGAAATATTAACTACAGAAGCTGAAGATGCGGTTAGTTCGTCTAAGATTTCTGAAGCAAAAGGAGAGGCTATAAAATCTGAAATCGTAAAAATTTCAGATTCTGATAATTCTGATGTTGAGTCAACTCATGCAATTCTTTCATCAGTAAGTTCTAAATATAATTTAATAATGGATCAAATATTAAATGAACTCAATGTTATGCCGCCAAGTTCTGCTATGGCTGGTGCATATTCAATGGTTGACGGAGCTTTTAATGTAGGTAAAGCTCCTGCAAATATTAGCCTTGGTTCTGTTGTTTCGCCATGTGTTAATATCAATTCAGATGACCAAGAAGACATGAATGTGCCTCTTAACGGTAAAGCTGTAAATGCAATTAGAAGTTTTACAGGGAAAGGAACTTTAGTTTGGGGAGCTCGAACATTGGATGGTAATTCTCAAGATTGGAGATATGTTAGTGTTAGAAGAACTATGACTTTTTTGGAGCAAAGTATTAAATCTTCAGCTGAGGCATTTGTTTTTTCACCTAACAACTCAACAACTTGGTCTACTCTAAGAGCAACTGTTAGTAATTTTTTAAATAATCAATGGGTAGGAGGACTCTTGGTTGGTTCAAGTGCAAACGAAGCATTTCAGATTGAAATCGGCCTCGGATCTACCATGAATGCAAATGATATACTTGATGGTATTTTAAAAATGACTGTAAAAGTTGCTGTTGTTAGACCGGCAGAATTTATTGTTCTGACATTTGAACAAAAACAACAGGGCGGCGGAGGCGGCGCAGAATCTTAAAAATAATATATAAACTTATAAAATAATAAATTATGGCAACACCAACAGCAGGAGACGGAGGATCACAAGATCAATATTGGCCCTTACCTAAATTTTATTTTTCTGTAGATATAGGAGACTTTACTGATTTACCTTTTCAAGAAGTAAGTGGTCTAGACATAACTACCGAAGCGGTTGAATATAGACATGGAAATAGTCCAGCATTTTCAGCAATTAAAATGCCTGGTATGCTGAAATATGCTGATGTAACTCTCAAAAAAGGAGTATTTACTGATGACAATGAATTCTACAATTGGATAAGCGAAATAAATCTAAATACTTATGAGAGATTAACAGTTGTTATTAGACTATTAAATGAAGATGGAGAACCAGAGGTTACTTGGCAGTTAAATAATGCTTTCCCACTTCAGGTTACACCTACTGACATGAATTCTACGGCTTCAGAAGCAGCAATTGAAACAATCGTTTTTGCTCATGAGGGATTAGAGGTGGTTGTATAGGTTTTTTTTAACTTTGAATAATAAATTTAAGAACACAACAAACTTGTTGTGTTCTTTTTTTTATATTAGTTTTTTAAAAAAAATATTTAATGGCATCTCCTACAGCTGGTACGGGCGCAGAACAAGATAATTATTGGCCTTTACCCAAATTCTATTTTTCTGTTGATATTGGTGATTTTACAGACTTGTCATTCACTGAAGTAAGTGGTTTAGATATAGCAACTGAATCAATTGAGTACCGTCATGGAAATAGTCCAAACGGAACTATTAACATGCCGAGTATTCTAAAATATGGAGATGTTACATTAAAAAAAGGAGTTTTTTCAGCTGATAGTGACTTTTTTGACTGGATTGCTGCAGTTAAACTAAACACATACAATAGATTAAGCGTTACCATAAGACTTTTAAATCAAAATGGTGAAGCAGAAATGACATGGGAATTAATAAATGCCTTTCCTATTCAAGTTACACCAACTGACATGAATTCTACAGCATCAGAGGCAGCAATAGAAACGATAGTATTTGCCCATGAGGGTCTAAAAATTGTAATTTAAACGCAGTTTTTAATAAGAAAGGAAGTTTTGTTTTCAAAACTATTTAAATATTCCATTTCTTTAAATTCTTTACTATTTTTAGTAATTAGTTCAAAAAATAAACAATCCTTATCAATTTTATCGCAGTAAAAATTACAGGATTTGTTGTCTGTAATTACAAATCTAGAGTTTTGTATTAAGTTGAGTATAAAATTTTTTTCACAATTAATAAATTCATCTCCTATCATTGTTTTTTTAATTTTTTCAGGCATTAGCTCTCTAATATTTTCGTTTTCGTCAGGATTAATATTAGTTAATGTAAAAATTGTCTTTAAATTACTTTTCTTATCACAAAATTTTCCAATAATTTCTAGTTCCTCAACATAACTATTAAAATTTTCATTTTCTAAAATTATATATATGTATCTTATTTTTTTTAACTCTTTATGACCAGAAGTTTTCATGTTCCAATTAATATATTCAAGAGTTTTTTTTATTTCTACTTTGTCTACATATTCTATAGGTTTTTTGATGGGTCTATTCTTATAGTTTAGTTTATCTTTTAGTTTTTCAAGAAGTTCATCGTTTTCAAAGAAATTTACTTTACCTTGGAAATATTGTTTTTTGTTTTTTTTCTTAATTAAAAAATTAATGATTTTTCCATAAAAAGATTCAGATATATCAATTATAGTTTTTTCAGAAATGCTTGTATTCATCTCTATCAATAAATTATATACCCTCTTGATTTCATAATATTTTATATTCTTATCAAATTTTTTTTTATTAAAATAAATTGAGTTTTCAATATGTTTATTAGAATGCAATAGGATAATTTTAAAATGGTCATTACTCATCTTTTCAATATTTTGAATAATAACATTTAGTGTAAGTAAAGAGTAAAAACTAACGTTTGGCTTTAATAAAATAATGTAATTCAATGATATTAATTTTTATTATCAATTAATCTATTTTCAATATTTTTAAAAATTTTATCCACAGAAAGGGATAGGTGTAATAATTTTCCATTTTTACTAGAGGAAATTAGATAGGTAGAAGAACTTTTACCCAAAGTGCTTAAATCCTTATACCAACGTTTGATAGGAGATATTCCTGAATCTTCTGTGTCTGCAATTGTCAATTTGGATGTTCCAGTTTCTAGCCCCTCATTAGATAAAATACTTTTATTTGATTTGAATATATGAGCATCAGTTATCGCATTTTTTGGTGCTAAATCTAGTTCTATTGGGCTTTTAGTCCAATGATCAGCTTCTGAAAATAGCTCCATTCTTGTATCAAAAGCAGTGAATGTACCATCCAATGCTGATGAAAATAAATATCCTGATTGCTTATCAAACTTTAGATTAGTGATCACTGAATTATCAACTATTACCCTGTTTTTAATATAAAAACTTCCATTTTCTTTTTCACAAACATAAATCCATCCATTGATAGTTGAAAAAATAAGTTTGTCTTTAATTTTACCTTTATTATTTACTGTTTCCAAATATTTTTTTTCCAGTAAACCATTTCTTACGGCCTTCTTTAAATCATAAAAATATTCAGCAAATTCAATATGATTTACTTTATCGTTAAATGATAAATCTTTTGATGTTGAGCTTTCAAAAATTAGTGTGTGTGAAGGTGATAGATTAACTTTTTCATTAATTAATTCAGCATTATTGAACAGTAGTTTATCTAGAACTTTAAATACATCATTTACAACATTAGTTGTATTAT
>CENX01093920.1_pt1 | contig 12770 bp, 9 predicted proteins | sample 361321 | NCBI WGS metagenome assembly CENX01 (sample SAMEA2619678, study PRJEB7988) | marine metagenome | isolation source: saline water (ENVO:00002010), including | reverse complement strand
CTGTTGTTATCCCTATGACATCACTAAATGATACTATTTTTGAAATATTAATTCCAGATAGTTTAATCACGATCAATAATTTTCGTGTAAATGTTGTGAGTGAGGATAAAATGGGTAATAGTTCAAAAACTGAATTCGAGACACCAGCAATGGAATTTACAAATGATGAGCTTACCATGAGCACCACATATAGTTCCTACCCAGATGGAGTACCATCGGAAAAATGGAGAATGATTGCTTGGCCCGGAATTTTAGATAATAATTCTATTAAACAGTCTAATGTAAAATCAGGTTATGTTTTTTATGATTGGGAGCCAAATTATAATAGATGGGAAAAGCCAGAAATGATTGTTCCTGGAAAAGCATATTGGTTTAAACATAAGTATGAAGAAAAATTAGTATTTAAAAATTCAGAAACTGAGGGTATTGCGTTGCCTTTAAAAGATTATCATATTAAGCTAAGAAAAGGATGGAACATGATCGGAAATCCATTTGCTTTCCCTGTAACGGTAGAGTTCGACCCCTCCCAAACTTCGGGTTTGTATTCATATGGCGATTTACAAAAAGATGGATGGGAGGGACCCTCATCAAAAATATATCCATGGGCGGGATATGCAATCCATACAAAAACAAATGGTGATAGTGTAACTCTAAAACCATTTATTGAAAACGTTGCCGCGAGAAAAAATCATTCTGGATGGTCGTTAAAAGTAAATCTAGATAGTGATCATTATTATGATCATGCTGCGATTATGGGAAGACTACCAAATGCTCAAAAAGAAATAGATAACTATGACAGACCGAGCCTTCCTAAACTTGATAAATATTTAATGATCACATTTGACCCGGATAATTCTGGAAAGTTTTTATATAGTGGTGATTTTCGCTCAATTAATGAAAAAAATGGTATTTGGAATGCTAGAATTACACAAAGAGGTTCTAAAGCTCCAATTGAGATTACAGGCAGCTTTACGGGCCTGTATCCAGATGATTTGCACGTTTTATATGTTGATATACAAAGACGGTTGATTTATGAGTATACCCAAGATCTTAAAATTATCATTGATGACGATATTAATACAGGGTATGATTTCAAATTCATCGCTGGTGATGAACAGTACGTTAATTTAATGGCTAAAAAAATACTTGAAGATATACCAAGCAAATACAGTCTAAGTCAAAATTATCCTAATCCGTTCAACCCAGTTACCAATTTAGATTTTACACTCCCTAAAAGATCGACAGTAAAGATTATTATTTACAACATGCTAGGGCAAGAGATATACACTCTTCTGGACAAAGAACTTGATTACGGTAGATATACAGTCGCTTGGAGTGGGAAAAATCAATTTGGAAGCCAAGTTAGTACTGGCGTTTACCTTGTGAAATTTCAATCTCGGGAATTTTTCAAAACTAGAAAAATGGTATTTTTAAAATGAAATTTAAATCATTCAGGAAAAATAATGATATAGAAATAAATATTTCTAATCATTTATGCCAAATTTTAAATTCTTTTAAGTAAAAGTGGTTATGAACAATTAGAATGAAAATGAGATTAGTCAGTAAAAATAAATATTTCAAAATGTTAAGTATTCTATTTTTATTATCTGTTTATTCTTACTCGGAGGATAGAACGGGCTGTGTTAAAGGAAATTGTAAAAATGGTTCTGGAACATATATCTATGATAATGGATCAAAGTACGAAGGTGAATTTCAAGAAAGAAAGAAGCATGGTAAGGGTGTTTACATCTTTAGTAATGGTGATAGATACGAAGGTGATTATATTAATGGTCTAAAGCATGGTGCTGGAGTCTATATTTTTAAAGATGGAAATCGGTTTGAGGGGCAGTATAAAGATGGGAAAAGAAACGGGAATGGAAAGTTTACTTCTCCAAATGGAAGAAGATACGTTGGTGAGTACAAAAACGGAAAAGAGCATGGGTCAGGTGAACTTATTATGTCTAGTGGAGAGAAGTATGTTGGGTCTATGCAAAATGGTAAATATCATGGTCTTGGAAAATGCATTTATCCAAATGGAGATATTTTCGAAGGTTTATTTGCAGATGGCTTTTCAGATGGAAAGGGTATCCTAACATATTTTAATGGTGATGTTTATAAGGGGACGATGAGAAAAAATAAAAAACATGGGAATGGAGAATATTTTTTTAATAATGGGGATAAGTATATTGGAACTTATAGTGAAGATAAAAGGCATGGTAAGGGTTCTCAAGTTTATACAAATGGAGACAAATACGAAGGTGGATTTTCAGATGACACTTTTCATGGAATGGGGAAATACATTTATTCCAATGGAGATCAATATTCCGGAAGATTTGAGGTAGGAAAAAAAATTGGAAAGGGATCCTATCGTTATGAAAATGGCACAACCTATTTGGGGGAGTTCAAAGATGATATTAAACATGGTAAGGGAACAATATTTTACCCAAGTGGAGATAAATACGTAGGTTTTTTTGAAAATGATACGTATCACGGAAATGGTAAAATTAATTATGCTAACGGTAATAGCTATGAGGGAGATTTTGAAAAAGGGGAAAGACAAGGCAAGGGTGTATATATAAACCCAAAAGGTGAAAGATATGAAGGGGATTTCATAAAAGGTGTCTATAGTGGAGTTGGTGTATTCACTTTTCCTAACGGAGATATTTATGATGGTGAGTTCACAGATGGGAAACAAACTGGTTTCGGAACATTCAGTAACTCTTTCGGTGAAAAATATACTGGCCAATATATTGATGGAATTAGACAAGGATACGGAATATATTACTGGCCAAGTGGTGATAATTATAAAGGAGAGTGGGAAAAGAATATGAGAAATGGGTATGGAATTTTAAATAAAGATGGTCAAGAGAACCAGTGTGGGTTGTGGTTAAATGGTAAACTTGATAAAAAAGAAGAAAAGCAAATTGTTATGCAAAAATTAAAATCTAAATATCCAAAGATTAATGAATGGGAAAAGTGAATGCAAAATTCTAACAACACTTTAATTAAAAATTGTAAATATCATTAAAGTAGGGATATAAAGTAGTATGAAAACAAAAGTTAAATTATCCATTTTATTTTTTATAATTTTTTTCTATGCGTGTGAAGATGAGCAAAACACATCTAATGAACAAAGCCAAGCTCAATTAATTGGTGCTGCAACCGCGTTGGATACATTATTCGCAGGAAAACATGTGTATATATGTGGCTTTTATTCAGATACAATAGAGACTGTTCCGATTGCTTGTTACTGGAAGAATGGTGTGCGCTTTGATCTCGATTATGGATGGGCTGAAGATATAAAAGTAGTAGATGGAGATATTTACATAAGTGGTCGTTGGACTGATGAAACAGGCTGGAACGGTTCTTATTGCTACTGGAAAAACGGAGAAAGAATAGATCTTGAAGGTGGAACTAGTGTTGAAGTTGGTTCCTTAGATGTTTATGAAAATGATGTTTACATTGCTGGTACGAAACTTACTAATGCTAATTTTTTTGGTACTCCGGTTGCTTGTTATTGGAAAAATGGAGTAAGAATAGATCTTACTACTACCTCAATGGATGCAGTAGCCTATGGTATTGGTGTAAATAATGGTGATATATATGTAACCGGGTGGAGGATAAAGAATCATGCTACACTTGCTTGTTATTGGAAAAATGGCCAAATAAATAATCTACATGCCACTAATTTTTTTGGTGAAGGAAGGGACATAGCATTCAAGGGGAATGATGTATATATTTCCGGACATGTAGATAAGGCATCAACAGATTCATGGAATGCATGCTATTGGAAAAATGGAAATAGAGTGGACATGAACCGCAGAAGCTCTCATGGGACTTGTATTGGTTCAGAAGCTTTTGGAATATTTCTTGATGCAAATGATGTTTACCTTGCTGGTTATAATAGTATCGTAAACAAAAATGGTGTTTCTGTAAAATGGAGAAATGGAAACACTCATGAACTAAGTGGCAGTAGTGCTTTAACAGAGTGGAACCATTTATGGGACATATCTGTTGAGGAAGGAATAAAAATATCTGTTGGATATTACACTCCAGATATTTCAAAAGAATATGATTATGATCATGGCTTGCCTTCTTTCCCAATCTATTATGTAAATGGTAAACGCTATCAGTTAGAGGATGAACAGTGGCAATGGGGAGAGGCTACTGGTGTATATATTTATTAAACAAATTTGATGTATAGAAAACAAGTATATTTAATTGTACATATACTTTGTTTAGTATTCTTTAATATTAGTTGCAGTGATAATTCCTTGCAATCTTCTTCTAATAGCGATCAATATGTCATTTATGGATGCACTGATGTTGCATCGGTAAATTTTGACAGCAGTGCTACTGAAAATGATGGTAGCTGTGTATATTGTGGTTTAGACACTTCTTTCACATCTATACAAAAGGGGACAGCTGGTTATGATATTGCCCGATCAAATGATTGTAGCTTCCTAATAAGTGGTATTTCAGGGAATAAAACAATTTTAGTCAAAGTTAATGAATCAGGAGAAGAGTTGTGGAACAAAAAATTAGATGGAGTACCCGGGAATCATTGGGCAAAATCAGTTAAACAAACTCGGGATAATGGATTTATAATAGGTGCAAATCAAAATACAATAATAAAGACCGATAGCTTAGGAGAGCTAGAGTGGTTTTCTAAACTTCCCTATACAATAAATCATTTTGTTGAAGATGTAATAGAAACAGAAGATGGTGATTTTATTGCAGTAGGAGGTGTGGGTGGAGATCCTATCGGCGGCCATAACCAAAAAGGACAAGCCTTCATATTAAGAATCTCGAACGGGGGTAATGTACAATGGGTAAAACGTTATGGCATCTTAGATTCCCCAAATGATAGCTTCTGGGGAGTGGTACAAGCCAATGATGGCGGTTTTGTAATTGCAGGTGAAAAACTTCAGAGTAGAAATTTCGAGTTTTATGATCACTTTTGGATAATGAAAGTAGACCAAAATGGCAACATGTTATGGTCTCACGAATTGGGTGGTAACTTATGGGATGAGGCAAAAGATATAGTTAGATTACCTGATGATAGTTATGTGGTTGTTGGAAAAAAATCATTATCAACTAGTAATTTGAATATGTGGGCCATTCGTGTCTCATCTGATGGTGAGATTTTATGGAATACTCACCATGGCAATAACAATTATGAAACAGGACAGTCAGTTAGTTTATCTAAAAATGAGGATATTATTGCAGTCGCAGGATATTCGAGAACTAGCTCTGGGGCTTCATTCAATTACAGAATTTGGGGTCTAGATGTTAATAATGGAAAATTATTATGGGATAAAGTACATGGAGGAGCTCAAGAGGACGAAGCTTATGGCATTGCAACTGGCTATGATGATGGCTACATGGTAGTCGGAAAATCTTACTCTTTTGGAAATGATCGTGTAAACTGGTTGGTTAAGACTAATTCAGTAGGAGCAATATCTAATTAAAAGTTATCAGTTAAATGGTATTTAAAATCTTCAGGGTTTTACTATCAAATCAGCAATAAAGGTATTATGTTAAAATAAAATTGGGGAAAGGGCTAAAAATGGAAAAAACACTAAAAAGGAATAAAGATCGGAGAGGATCTGAAAAACGAAAAAAAGAGAAACCAATTAAATTTTCTGAGCGAAGAAAAGACAAAAGAAGAGAAAATAGCGATCGTCGAAGCTAAATATTTACATTAAAATTATTTACAGTTTTGGGTATTTGAAAATATCAAAAATTTTATTAAAAAATAGTTTATAAATGACTTTCTTTTTCTACATAAAAAATTTAACACAATTCACATTTATTTTACTAATTGTAGCTATTTTTAGTTGCGGTGAAACGGAGGACAATAAATCAAATGATTGCGCTGGTATTGGTAGTGGGAATTCAATTTGTGGTTGCACAGATAGCTTAGCTGTAAATTATTTAATCAATGCAACACACGATGATGGAAGCTGTATTTATCACATTGATAATGGTGACTTCTTCTTAGATTTTAGTGGAGATGATTATGTAGATATCGATGATGTTTTTCCTAAAGGAGCTTACACAAAAGTTGCATGGGTAAAGCGTAAATATAGTTATGGAGGAGGTAATAACATCATCTCAGGTATTGATAACCACGCTTTTTATGCACCTTATAGTCAAGATGCGAAACTTTCTGCAGGTCATAATGGTAATTACAATATAGTACAAGATACTGACTCATTGCCAACTGGAGAATGGACGTTTGTTGCAGTCTCTTTTGATCCAGACTCAGGCATGGGGACTATGGCTCTTTACAAAAATGGAATTCAGGTTGATCTAAAAACTGATGTTCCAACACAAAATGAAAGCAGTAAAACATTCATTGGAAGATTTGGGAATGGAAACAATTGGTCTGGATCCATTGATGAGGTAGCTCTTTGGAGCAGAGCTTTGAGCCCAGATGAAATAAAAACTCTTTTTGATGCGGGTTATGACTTAACAAATACTTCTACTCAATCTGAAAAATATAAATCTTTACTGAACCTAATAGGTTATTGGAGGATGAATGAAGGGGAGGGTAGCTTACTTTCTGATGGGAGTAATAATGGAAATACAGGTATGATTACCGGTGCAAATTGGGCCACATGCGATGAATGTGGTTGCATGGACCCATCTGCCTGTAATTATGATCCAACAGCTAAGTTTGACAATAGGTTTTGTAGCTATGATAATGATGCTTGCGATGAATGTGTGGATGGGATAATAGTATCAAATGATCTTGATAATGATACCAGATGCGATCAGAATGATGATGATAAAGATGGAGACGGCGTCGAAGATGTCAATGATTCACACCCATACGTGAAAACACTTTGTGCAGATTCTGATAACGATGGCTGCGATGATTGCTCTTCTGGTTATAATGATCCTTATAATGATGGCCCAGATGATGATGATGATGGTCTTTGTAATTCCTATATAATAAAAGATCATACCGTGTATATTGTTGGTAGTTCCTATAATTCTGAAGGTGTTTATACCAGTTGCTACTGGATAGATGGCGTTCGCTATGAACTTCCTGGAGATGGGTGGACAACTGACATAGTTGTAGATAATGGAGATGTTTACATTTCAGGAACTGCTTCCAATGCATGTTATTGGATTAATCAGCAGAGATATGATCTGCCCGGAAACGGGGGTGAGGCAGAGGCGATTGCAGTTCATGAAAATGATATATATGTAGCGGGCTGGTTTAATAATGGGTCATGTTATTGGAAAAATGGCCAGAAGATTAATTTGACTACAAATGCTGAATCCCAGGCATTTGCAATTGGGGTTAGAGAAAATGGAATGGTATATATCGGTGGATCATTTATGAATAATCATCATTACATAATACCTTGCTTCTGGAAAGATGGGAATAATAGAACAAGTTTGCCTATACCCAGTGGTGGGGATGGGGAAGTCTATGACATCGCTATTATGGATGGAAACATGAGGTACTATGCTGGATTTACCATGAGGCCTGATAATTTTGCAGGATATAAGCCCAAAGCTGCATTTTGGCGACACACCACCAGAACTGACCTACCTCTTGGCGGATCAAATATGGAAGTTTATGGTGGAGAGGGTAGGGGAATTACCACAGATGGAGATGATGTTTATGTTGCTGGCTGGACTAATTGGTTTGAATATACAGGCCAAGAAGAGACAACAGGGGGCGACTTTCCGCAGTATTGGAAGAATAATAAGATACGTGATTTAGAGGGTGGACCTTTGACAGAATTTGGCAAGGGAGCGGCTTGGGATATTCGTGTTGCAAATGGTAATATTCTTGTGGTTGGGGTGGCCACAAGGGATACAAGTTATAGCGACAGTTACGTGAGCCCATGCTATTGGCTTAATGGTGAACTTAATTATCTTGTCCATAAAGAAAATGTTCCAGATGGTGTTGATGATTGGTATATGGGTGAGGCAAAAGGTGTCTTTATTGTAGCAAACTGATTTAGTTATAACATCCGAAATGTTCGATTAAAAGTTATGGAATTTTCAAAAATTAAACTAAATCCTTTAATATTATTTTCTTTAATAATGGTAAACATTCTTTGCAGTCCAAAAATCAAATACTTTGGTTGTATAGAGGGAGATTGTCATAATGGCCTGGGTAAGTGGCTTGATGGGTACGGTAATCAATATTCTGGAAATTTCAAAGATGGGAAAAAACAGGGTAAAGGGTCTTTTACCTACCCAGATGGAGAAAAATGGGAAGGGATATGGAAAGGGGATAAGCGATGGAGTGGAGCAGGCACGATAAAAACTATTTGGTATATCTACAAAGGAGAATACAAGAACGGTGATCGAAATGGGAATGGGGATTTTACCTATTTCAATTTTCCAAACAATTCAAGATATATAGGTGATTGGCAAAATGGAAATATGCATGGAAAAGGAACTTTTACTTTTCGCAGCGGGGCAAAGTATGAGGGAGATTGGGAAAAAGGAAAAATGCATGGAAAAGGGACATACAGTTTCTTTTCTGGGTCAAATTTTCAGGGAGAAATTATCGCAGATAAGATAGAGGGCACTGGAAAGTATTCCCAAACAGACGGATTTAATTATGAAGGCCAATTTGAAGATGATTTATTTAATGGAAATGGATTAGAAAGGCATAATGATAGCTTGTTTTTCAAGGGCAATTATGAAAATGGTTATCGGGATGGAAATGGAGAGTTATTTTACAGTGAATACGAAAAATACATAGGTAATTGGTATAATGGACAAAAACATGGTTTGGGTAAAGAAAAATTTACTAATGGAGATGCTTATATCGGTGAATGGAAAAATGGACGATTTAATGGTCACGGTATTATGGTAGATAAAGATGGCCAAAAACTATCAGGAATTTGGATCAACGGGATTTTAGATCAGAAAATTGATGATAAAAACATTTTACTTCATTTAGATAAAAAATACACGGAATTTGAGACCTTGGATACTACCAAATAAGGATCGTCTTATGGCATTTAAAACAAATAATGGAATATTTATAAAATTATTATTTATCGTATTATGCAAACCATTATTCTCTGATATTAATGTTTATTCTCATCGTCATTATGAGTCGGATAAGATATTATTTAAGAAGTTTACAGAAGAGACTGGTATTAAAATTAATGTAATTAAAGGAAGCGCGGATCAACTTATTCAACGATTGGTCAGTGAAGGGGCTAACTCCCCTGCAGATATCTTATTAACGGTAGATGCTGGTAGATTGGAAAGAGCAAAATCTGCCGGTATTCTTCAACCTATAAAATCAGAAAAATTGACTAAAAATATTCCGAATGAGATGCGTGATGAGGAAGGGTATTGGTTTGGTCTTACTGTAAGGTCAAGAGTAATTATCTACTCACCTGATCGCGTGAATATTGATGAATTATCAACATACGAAGAACTCATAAATCCAAAATGGAAAGGCAGAATCGTTGCGCGATCATCGAACAATATTTACAATCAATCTTTGCTAGCTTCATTGATTATTGCAAATGGTCGTGAAAACGCTCTGAGTTGGGCAAAAGGAGTAAGAAAAAATATGGCGAGATCACCTCGTGGAAGTGATCGCGACCAAATTCGTGCTGTGGCCTCTGGTCTAGCTGATGTCGCGATTGCGAACACTTACTACCTTGGGATACTCGCAAATTCATCAAAAAAAGCTGATCGTGAAGTTGCTACCAAAGTAAGTGTGTTTTTCCCTAACCAAAAAGGCAGAGGTTCCCATATAAACGTTAGTGGTGGTGGTGTCACAGCTAGTTCACAAAATAAAGACAAAGCTATTCAATTCTTAGAATTTCTTTCGAATTCAGAATCCCAAGAAATATTTGGGAAAGTCAATCATGAATATCCTGTAAGAATAGAAAACAATAAATCTGGTTTACTAAGAAGTTGGGGCAGATTTAAAGCTGATAAAGTAAGCCTATCATTATTAGGGAAAGAAAATTCAGAGGCTGTAAAATTATTTGACCTTGCAGGATGGGAATAAAAAAATAATTAAACAAGCTTGTGCAAGAAATATTTAATTTTCTTAGGAGAGAGGTTTACTTTAAAATAAATCGTTGGACGTTATCAACTCTTTTAATTGGAGTTTTTATTTCTCTACCTATTTTTATTGTTCTTCTTAACTTAACAGATTCCACAGAAAACTGGGAGCATCTTAAAGATAATACAATTGGAATTTATCTGAAAAGTACATTTATTTTGGTTTTTGGAACTTCAGTCTTAACAATAATCTTTGGGGTATCCACTGCCTGGATGGTAACAAATTACGATTTTCCAGGTTCTAGATTTTTTAATTGGGCATTAATACTTCCAATGTCAATACCTACTTACATTGCGGCCTATTCATATTTTGACGTCCTTGAGTATTTAACACCAATGTTAATTTGGATTAGGGATAATTTTGGTCAAGATCAAATGAGTTTGTTTAATGAAATTTTTGTTTATTTTACTATAATCGTGGTGCTCTCATCCGTTTTATATCCTTACGTGTACCTTCTAACTAGGGCTTCGTTTTTAAATCAAGGGACTCAATTTATAGACGCTGCTAGAACTTTAGGGTGCAAGCAAAGGCTTATTTTTTGGAAAGTTGGGTTTCCTCTAGCTAGACCAGCTATTTTTTCAGGTGTCAGTCTGGTAATCATGGAAACACTCAATGATTACGGTGCTGTTAAGCATTTTGGTATTCCTACGCTAACTAGTGGTATTTTTCGCACTTGGATGGGGATGAATGACATAACTAGTGCTCTGCGCCTTTCCTCTTATTTGGTTATATTTATTGTTATGGTTTTACTCCTGGAAAAATGGCTACGACAGGGTGCGCGATTTGATGATAAAAGTGGTTTTAAAATTGAATCTGATAAACAAAAGATTCAAACTGCTCAATATTTGATCCCTTTCATTTGTTGTATTATACCATTGTCATTGGGTTTTTTAATTCCTGTGATCAGGTTGAGTACATGGGGTTATGAAAATATAAAAGTTGCTTTTAATGTAACTTTTTTAAAAATAATTATAAATAGTATGGGGCTGGCGCTTTTCTCAAGCCTCTTGGTTGGATTTATTGCAATTATATTAGTTTTTTCTGAACGTTATTTTAAGAGTACAATTTTAAGATTAACTAACCGTTTTGCATCATTCGGATATTCTCTTCCTGGCGCTGTTATCGCTATCGCTATGCTTCTTTTGGTAGGTCATTTTACAAAATTCACAGGTTGGATTTTAACTGGCTCAATTGGCATATTAATTTTTGCTTATTTAATCCGATTTTTGGCAGTGGCAAAGCAACCAATTGATTCCGGTGTGGAGAAATATTGCGATCAGATTAATGAAACCTCAAGATCAATAGGGTCAACTGCCTACCAATCTTTGATATCATTAAACCTGCCACTTTTAAAAAATACTATTGTTGCTGCAGCTTTATTTGTATTCGTTGATACATTAAAAGAATTACCGCTAACCTTAATCCTTCGGCCATTTAATTTTGAAACTCTGGCAACATACACATTTGATTTAGCAGTTCAGGCCCAAATTCCAGAAAGCTCTTTGCCTGCACTTTTTATAATTTTAGTCGCCACCTTACCCGTTATTTGGTTAAATAGGCAAATGGAGTACAATAAAACATAGTAGTGGATTATCTGTCATTAAAAAACGTAACTAAAAAATTTGGAAAAGAAAAAACCTTTGCTCTTAATCAGGTTTCTTTTGATGCAACTAAAAGTGAAATCGTTGGAATCATAGGAAGCAGTGGTAGTGGAAAAACAACATTACTGCGAATTATTTCAGGATTGGAGATCCCACAGTCTGGGAAAATAGTTCTAAATGATAATATTCTAAATGATACCTCTGTATTTGTTGCTCCTGAAAATAGAAATTGCACATTAGTTTTTCAGGATTATGCTTTATTTCCCCACTTAACAGTTTTGGAAAATATAAATTTTGGTAAAAACACATCTTTAAAACCTGCAAACGTGAAAAAGTTATTAGAGATAGCAAAAATTAAAGACCTGATTTCAAGATACCCTCATGAAATATCTGGCGGCGAGCAGCAGAGGGTCGCACTTATAAGGGCCATGGCAATAAATCCAAACCTTCTTCTTCTTGACGAGCCGTTGGCTCACCTAGATTATGAATTAAAAGAAGGCGTCCGCAGCGAATTAATGAATATTTTTACAGAGACAGATACATCGGTTTTATTTGTGTCACATGATATTGAGGATTCAATGAAAATGGCCGATAAATTGGTGGTTCTAAATAAAGGAGAGGTCGAACAAATCGGAACTCCAATGGAAATCTATTCACATCCAGTTAATAGATATGTGGCTATGTTGCTTGGAAAAACAAATCTAATTCCAAGAACTTTTATGGGGAGCGCTGAAGATTATTTCATTGATGAATTAAATAATATTGAAGTCATATCTGTTAGGCCAAATAAGTTTATTATTGATAAACCGGAATCAACAAATGATTCGCCAAAATTTACTGGGAAAATTAGTTCTTTATCTGAAATGGGATCATTCATAGAGGTTGTATTATCAACGGGAAACCTAGATCTTTTAATTCATTTCCCATTTGATAGTAAAGTAAATAAAGATGAGGAAATAACCGTATCTATATCCAACTATGACCGTATTTAAACCCTTTTAAAAAATATCATTTTTATCTATTTTTGATAATCATCTTTTCAAGAAACTGTGTGTCAATTGTGCACATTTGAGCTCATAATGAAATAAAAGTTTGTA
>CENX01127546.1_pt1 | contig 12790 bp, 10 predicted proteins | sample 361321 | NCBI WGS metagenome assembly CENX01 (sample SAMEA2619678, study PRJEB7988) | marine metagenome | isolation source: saline water (ENVO:00002010), including | reverse complement strand
CTAGCAATTGTTCTATTATGAACTTCATCTGGTCCATCAACAAGTCTTAATACCCTTGCTGAAGCATAAGTTTTTCCAAGTCCAAAATCAGTAGTTACACCACCACCACCATGTGCTTGAATTGCGTCATCAACAATACTACAAAGCATTTTTGGTGCTAAAACTTTAATCATTGCAATTTCTGCTCTTGCAACTTTATTTCCTACAGTATCCATCATGTATGCAGCTTTCATAGTAAGCAATCTTGAGCTTTCTATTTCAATTCTGGCTTTTGCAATTCTTTCTTCCCAAACTGAATGATCAGCAATTTTTTTACCAAAAGTTTCTCTACTCAAAAGTCTTTTTGCCATTTTTTCGAGAGTTCTTTCTGCAACTCCAATAGCTCTCATACAGTGATGAATTCTTCCTGGCCCAAGTCTTCCTTGACTAATTTCAAATCCACGACCTTCACCTAAGAAAAGGTTTTCAACAGGTACTCTTACATTTTCTAAAAGCACTTCTGAATGACCATGAGGTGCGTCATCAAATCCAAAAACGGGTAAGTGTCTTTTAATGGTTACACCTGGTGTTTCTAGTGGAACTAAAATTTGACTTTGTTGTTGGTGTCTTGGTGCGTCAGGGTTAGTTTTACCCATCAAAATAGCTATTTTACATCTTGGGTCCATAACCCCAGATGACCACCATTTCCTTCCATTAATGACATATTCGTCACCATCTCTTTTAATTGTTGTTGATATATTAGTGGCGTCTGATGATGCCACATCTGGTTCTGTCATAAGGTATGCTGATCTAATTTCTCCAGCAAGAAGAGGTTTTAACCATTTCTCTTTTTGTTCTTCATTACCATATTTATCAATGACTTCCATATTACCAGTATCGGGGGCTGAACAATTAAAAACTTCGCCAGCAAATCCTACTCTTCCAAAAATTTCACATAGTGGAGCATATTCTACATTTGTTAAACCTGCGCCTTTATCAGACTCAGGAAGAAATAAATTCCATAATCCTTCAGCTTTTGCTTTCTCTTTCAAATCTTCAAGTATTTGCGGAATTTGCCATCTATTTTCACCAAATGCTTGCATTTGCTCTTCGTAAACACTTTCGTTTGGATAAACATTTTCATCCATAAATTTTTCTACACGAGCTATTAATTCTTTTGTTTTGTCACTATGATCAAAATTCATTTTTTCCTCTTTAATTTATATAGTTAAATAAATCTTTAGTATTAAATTGTTATCCTTCAGAGAAGAAAAAATCAATCTTAATATTACACTCTTTTCATTTTAAAATATTTTTTAAGTAAAGTCTCTGAATCCTTTTCTTTAAAACCCCCAAAGAACTCTGGTCTGTGATTGCAATACACTGTATCAAAAAATTTGATACCACTATCGATAGCACCATTTTTGTAATCATAGGCTCCAAAAAAAACTTTTTCTATTCTCGCCAATGATATTGCTGAAGCACACATTAAGCAGGGCTCTAAGGTAGAAAAAATTTTACAATTAATTAGTCTTTCGTTCTTAATTTTTTTTGAAGCTTCTCTTATACACAAAATCTCAGCATGAGCTGTAGGGTCAGATAGTTCAATAATTCTATTACCATTTGATGCTAAAATATTATTATTTTTATCAACTATCACAGCACCAACTGGAACCTCATCTCGATCTCTAGCAAGTCTTGCTTCCTTAAGTGCGATTTCCATAAATTGATTAGTAATTTTTATAACATCATTCAATTACTTTTCTCCATTAACTATTTTATAATCAAATAATAAGATAATATAAAATAAGTTATGACAAATGAATCTAAAAAATACCCCTTAAGAATTGCAAAATTTATTGCTCAGAGCGGGATGGCTTCGAGGCGTCAAGCCGAAAAGATGATTTTAGAAAAAAGAGTTGAGGTTGATGGAAAAATCATTGATTCTGCAGCTCTTAATATTGATAAAGAGTCAAAAATAAGAGTTGATGGCAAAGAGATTCACAAGCAAAAGAGATTACGTGTATGGTCCTTTTTTAAGCCTAATGGAGTAATTGTAACTTCCAAGGATAACGAGAATAGAAAAACTATATATGATATTTTGCCGAAAAATTTAGAAAATGTAATATCCATTGGTCGATTAGATATAAATAGTGAGGGTTTAATTCTTTTAACTAATAGTGGTGAATTCTCAAGATATTTAGAATTACCCATCAATGATTTTGAAAGGCAATATAAAGTTCGTGTTCGTGGAGATATTAATATAAATAAAGTAAAATTAATTGAAAAAGGAATAATGATTGATGGAGTAAATTATTCTAAAAATAAAATAACTATTGGAAAAAAAACTGGAGTAAATTCATGGCTTTCAATTACTTTAAATGAAGGAAAAAATAGGGAAATTAGAAAGCTGTTTCAACACATTGATTTAAGTGTAAACAGATTGTTAAGAGTTTCCTACGGTCCTTTTAAGTTAGATGATATGAAAAAAGGTGAATTAAGAGAAATTTCAAGTAAATTTTTAAGAAAGAAATTTGAAACTTATTTTTATTTATAATTAACGGAATTTTTATGAAAATTATTTCAGGAAACTTAGCTGGTAGATTAATTAAATCACCTAAGGGAAGATTAACAAGACCTACAAGCGCAAGGGCAAAAGAGTCTTTATTTAATTTTCTTGTACATGGACTAAGATTTAACTTTGATCAGGTGCATGTATTAGATCTTTTTGCTGGATCTGGTTCTTTGGGAATAGAGGCTCTATCAAGAGGGGCAAAGTTTTGTTCTTTTATTGATAATGATATGAATTCGATTACCACTATTAAAGATAATTTAAGGTATTTGGGTCTTGAGAAACAAGGCTTTGTAAAAAAATATGATGCTACTAAAATTAATTTTAAATTTAAAAGCTCATTAGATTTAATTTTTTCTGACCCTCCATATAAAAATTTTTCTCAAACAAAACTAGCCATTGAAAGAATAAATAAAAAAAAATTAATTAATGATAATGGAGTTATTGTAACTGAATTGTCCTCAAAGGATGAGACTGAAGCTATTGAAGGGTTTATTATAAATGATAAAAAGATCATTGGAGATACTCAGTTTTGTATTTATAGTTTAAATTAATTGAAAACATAAAAATTCTGAATATTATATTCGCACAAAAGAAAAGGGGAAGTTTATGAAAGGTTTAATGCAAGATTGGCCATTATTGGTTCATACATTTATTGATCATGCTAGCATTCACCACGGTGATAGAGAAATTGTAACTAGAAAGGTTGAGGGTGATATTCATAGAACTAATTATAGTGAAATTCATTCACGCTCTAGAAAATTTTCAAAAGCTCTAATAAAACTTGGCGTTAAAAAGTCAGATGTTATTGGTACTTTAGCCTGGAATACTCATCGTCATCTTGAGTCATGGTATGGAATTACCGGTGTTGGAGCTATTTATCATACATTAAATCCTAGGCTTTTTTTAGAGCAACTAGAATACATAATTAATCATGCTGAAAATAAATTTATTATTTCTGATATTAGTTTTGTTAAAATTTTAGAAGGTCTTGAAGAAAAAATACCAAATGTAAAAGGTATAATTTTTCTAACTGATAAAGAAAATATGCCAGAAACTTCTTTAAAGAATGTATTTTGTTATGAGGAAATGGTTGATGCTGAAGATGATAACTTTAGTTGGATAAAGGTTGGTGAAGGAGACGCTTGCGGTCTTTGCTATACCTCAGGAACTACAGGCAATCCAAAAGGAGTTTTGTATTCTCATAAATCAAATGTATTGCATACATTAGTTGCAAATAATGCTGATGCAATGGGAATAAAGTCAACAGATTCAGTAATGCCAGTTGTACCTATGTTTCATGCAAATGCCTGGGGTTTATCTTTTACAGCACCAATGTCTGGCTGCAAGATTGTTATGCCTGGAATGAATATGGATGGAGAAAGTATTTATCAACTTTTAACAGAAGAAAAAGTTACTTTTACAGCTGCTGTTCCAACAGTTTGGCTTATGCTATTACAGTATTTAGAGGCTAATAATTTACAATTACCATACCTCGAGCGAGTTGCTATAGGCGGTTCAGCTGTTCCTAGGGTAATGCTAGAAAAATTTGAAAGAGATTATGAAGTTTCTGTTATGCATGCTTGGGGTATGACAGAAATGTCACCTTTAGGAACAATTGGAGCATTTAAACATGGTATGGAAGGCCTTAGTTTTGAAGATAAGGTAAATATTAAGCTAAAACAAGGTAGAGCATCATACATGGTTGAGATGAAGATTACTGATGATGAAAATAATGAAATTCCCTGGAATGGAAAAGATTTTGGAAACTTAAAAGTAAGGGGCCCATTTATTTCTAGCCAATATATGAAAGGAGATGGTGGAGAAATTCTTGATGAAGATGGTTTTTTTGACACAGGTGATGTAGCAACAATTGATGAAATGGGCTTTATGCAAATAACTGATAGGTCTAAAGATGTAATTAAATCAGGTGGTGAATGGATTTCATCTATTGAGCTTGAAAATGTTGCAGTTGGTCATCCTGATATTGCCGAAGCAGCGGTAATTGGTGTACTTCACCCTAAGTGGGATGAAAGACCTTTACTAATATGTGTTGCAAATGAAGGGAAAAGCCCTTCTACTCAAGATGTATTAGATTTTTTAGACGGAAAGCTTGCAAAATGGTGGATGCCTGACGATGTTGTTTTTGTAGATGAAATTCCACATACAGCAACAGGTAAGATTCAAAAACTAACTCTTAGAGATCAGTTTAAAGATTATGTTCTTCCATCTCTGAAGTAATTATTGGATAGCCCTGTTTAGCCTATCATTTATTGCTACGCCAATACCTATATTTGGTATTGGAGCAATTGCTATTTTACTACCTTTTGCTTCATATTTTTCCAAAAGATAAAAAAGGTTAGAAGCTGCCTCTTCTAGATTACCGGATTTACTTAAATTTGGTTCTTTAAAACTTTCCCCAAACCCAATAAGAACTTCATCTTTCTCTGGGTTTGCAACGTTAATTCTAAGAGGCACTGTTGGTGAGTAATGTTTTTTTAACATTCCAGGAGATAGATTTGATTTTTCTGAAACATTTACATGTACTTTTTCAAGAATTTCTTCACTTATTTTCTTTTCAAGAATTTCTTTTGTTATTCCTCCATGTCTATAAATTATAATATTATTATTTTCTTTTCCAATTACAGTACTTTCAACTCCAATTTTAGTTTTTCCTCCATCTAAAATTAGTGGTAAATCGTCATTATCTATAAATTGTTTTTCTACATGAGCAGCAGAAGTAGGACTAAGCATTCCAAACTTATTTGCACTAGGTGCTGCTATTGGATTACCTAATTTTTTTATAAGCGATAAAATAGTTTTATTATTAGGTATTCTTATTGCAATAGTATCTGTGCCGGCGCAGAGTTCTTCACAAATTTTTGAATTATCTTTCCTTCTTAAAACAACAGTAAGAGGGCCTGGCCAAAAATCTTTTACAATTTTTTCAATTTTATCATCAAATACGCCAATTGTTTTTGCCTGATCTAACGTTGCGACATGAACAATTAATGGATTAGATTTAGGCCTATTTTTGTTTTTATAAATTTTTAAAACCGCTTCCTTGTTAGTGGCATCAGCACCAAGTCCATAAACAGTTTCAGTTGGGAAACCAACGAGCTTTCCTTTTTGAAGCAATCCTATCGCCTCATTTATAGTCTTATTATGAATTTTTTTAATTTTTTTCATTTTAATTTTAATAATCCTATAGTTTTAAAAATTTGTGTATAATAAGTATTATTTTTTATTATTAATACAGAGGTATATATGACATTTGCATCACCAGTTAAGCAAATGATTTTTGCTTTGAAAGAAATGGCAAATTACTCAGATATTGTTGAGTCAGAATTGTGGCCCGATCTAGATGATAGTTTTATTGAAACATTGTTAAATGAAGCTGTTAAACTTGCTGATAATTCAATTGCTCCATTAAATCAATCTGCGGATAAAGCAGGTTCAATTTTAAATAATGGAAATGTATATACTGCTCCTGGCTTTAAAGAGGCTTATAAAGAATTGGTTAATTCTTCATGGGGAACTATTTCAGGCTTAAAAGACTATGGTGGTCAAGGGTTGCCTAAAACGATAGCCGTTATGATACAAGAATTATGGAATACATCCTGCATGAGCTTTTCTTTGTGCCCTATGTTAACTCAAGGGGCTGTTGAGGCTATTAGTCATCACGGAACAGATAATCAAAAAAAAGAATACCTTCCTAAATTACTTACAGGGGAGTGGTCTGGAACAATGAATCTTACAGAACCACAAGCTGGATCTGATGTGGGGGCTCTAAAGACAAGTGCAAAAAAGAATAGTGATGGTTCTTATAGTATTAAGGGAACAAAAATATATATTACCTATGGCGATCATGATATGGCTGAAAATATTATTCATTTGGTTTTAGCAAGGATTGAAGGTGCGCCAGAGGGCAATAATGGTATTTCACTTTTTATAGTTCCTAAATTCATTAAAAATCAAAAATCAAAAGAATTGGAAAAGAATGACCTACAATGTATTGGCTTGGAAGATAAACTAGGAATTCATGCTTCACCAACTTGTGTTATGTCATTTGGAGAAAATATTGGAGCTAAAGGATTTCTTCTTGGTGAAGAAAATAGAGGATTAGCATGCATGTTTACAATGATGAATAATGCTCGATTAAATGTTGGAATGCAGGGTGTTGGTATTGCTGAGAGGTCATTACAACAATCTCTTAAATACTCAAAAGAGAGAAAACAAGGTCGTCACTATAACGGAAAATCAAAAAATAGTGTAAATATAATAGAGCACCCAGATGTTTTAAGAACGCTGATTAAAATGGAGAGCCTCACACAAGCATCCAGAGCGATTTGTTATGATAATGCTATAGCTATTGATTTAGCACAAAACCATAAAGATGAAAAAATTAGAGAAAAATACCAATTAAAAGCAGATCTTTTAACTCCTATTTCAAAATCTTGGGCTACAGATATTGGCGTTGAGGTTGCCTCACTCGGCATTCAAGTTCATGGAGGCATGGGTTTTATTGAAGATACTGGTGTTGCTCAATATTACAGGGATTCAAGAATTGCTCCTATTTATGAGGGGACTAATGGAATTCAAGCAATTGATCTTGTGACTAGAAAATTAAAAATATCTGATGGATTGGCTATTAAAAATTTTCTCAACGAGATAAAAGAAACATCAAAAAAATGTTCCGAAAAAAATGATAATGATTTTATAAAAATTGCTAATAATTTAAATGCTGCAGTTAAAGAAATTGAAATCTGTACTGAAAAATTATTAGAGTGGACAAAGGAAAATAAATTACGTTCAGTTTTATTTTCTGCTTCAGATTATCTTGAATTATTTGGTATTACAGCTGGGTCTCACTATCTTTCAAGGGGTGCTTTATCAGAAAAAAATATTAACAGTAAATCTTTATCTGCAAGAAAAGATTTAGCCTTATTTTTTTCAACTCAAATACTCGTTAATTCAAAGTCTTTATCAAGCTCTATTTGTTCAAACAGTCAAAATATAGAGAATTTTTTAGAGGATTTTTAATGGAAAAATTAAAAGAAAGAATTAATAAGGGGGCTCATAATTTAATTTATCCTTTTGATCAAATACCAGATCCAGGAAAAATGTTAAAAGTAGCTGATGGTGTTTATTGGGTTAGAATGAGCCTACCTTTTGCTCTGAACCATATTAATCTTTGGGTTCTTGAGGATGGTGATGAATGGGTTATTGTTGATACTGGTGTTGCTTCTGCTGAGATAAAATCAAACTGGAGAAAATGTTTTCATGAAGATATGAAATCTAAAAAAGTGAATAAAGTTATTGTTACGCATCTTCACCCTGACCATGTTGGTTTAGCAGGATGGATTTCAAGAAAATTTTCTGCACCACTTTATATGTCTAGATCAGAATACCTTATGTGCAGGGTACTTGTTGGTGATACAGGTAGAGAAGCCCCAGAAGAAGGTATGGATTTATACAGAGGTGCTGGATTTACCAAAGTTCAACTCGACTCTTACGCTGAAAGATTTGGAGGTTTTGGAAGAGCTGTTTCTAAATTGCCTGATAACTATAGAAGATTAAGAGATAAAGAAATTATTAAAATAGGTAAGTATAGTTGGGAAGTAGTTGTGGGTAGCGGCCACTGCCCAGAACATGTTTGTCTATACAGTAAAGAGTTAAAACTTCTAATTTCTGGTGACCAGGTATTACCTAAAATCTCATCAAATGTAAGTGTTTTTCCTACTGAACCTTTGTCAAACCCTTTAGAGGATTGGTTAGATAGCTGCCACTATATTAAAGAACGAGTTCCTGATGATGTTTTAATTTTGCCAGCTCACAATGAGCCTTTTAGGGGTCTTCATAAGAGACTAGATAATCTTATTAGTGGGCATGAAAGAAATTTAGAAAGATTATTAGAATTATGCAAAGAGCCAAAAAGAGCAATTGATGTTTTTTCTGTTTTATTTAAACGAACTATATCTGATGATGTACTGCTCATGGCTACAGGAGAGAGTATTGCTCATTTAAACTGTTTATTAATGAGAAATTTAATAAATGCAGACAAAGATAAAAATGGTGTAATATATTATAAAAAAGTCTTATGAAAGTGACCAATTATGAATAAAAAATTAAAAATAACTGATGAAATTAAAAAATTATCCTTTGAGGAAGCTTTATCTGAGCTTGAACAGATCGTGGAAAATTTAGAAAGAGGTGATATTGAATTAGAGGATTCAATATCTATTTATGAAAAAGGAGTAATTTTAAAGGCGCATTGTGAAGATAAGCTAAAAACTGCAAAAATGAAGATCGATAAAATTATTTCTCATCCTGATGGTGATTTTAGCTCAGAGCCATTAGACGAAATATAGCTTAATGAGTGAAATTTTCCAGAAATCTCTTAAAAATTCATCCTTAAAAATAGAAAATGTATTATTAAAAATTTTAGAGAAAAAAGTAAGCAAGAACAAAATTTTGAATGATGCTATGCGATACTCTGTTTTAGAGGGTGGCAAAAGAGTAAGACCTTTTTTAGTATCAGAATGTTCAAAGTTTTTTGATACAGACGAAGATGAAATTATGCAAATAGCAGCAGCTATTGAATTACTGCATGTTTATTCTCTTGTCCATGATGACTTACCATCCATAGATAACGATGATTTAAGAAGGGGTAAGCCATCAACACACAAATATTTTGATGAGGCAACAGCCATATTGGTCGGTGATGCGCTTCAAGCGTTATCATTTGAAATCTTATCTGATAATTATAAGAAAATTAAAAAAACAGATCAAATCATTTTAATAAACTCTTTTGCAAAATATGTTGGTCAAAACGGAATGGTAGGAGGCCAAGCAATAGATATTGATAAAAATCAAAATAATTTAAGCATTGAGAAGCTTCTAGAGATGTATAAATTAAAAACTGCAAATTTAATCAGTTTTTCTTGCCAAGTAGGAGGTATCGTAAGCGGTGCTGACCAAAAAAAGGTAAACGCATTAAAAAACTTTGGTGATTATCTTGGGATAGCCTTTCAAATTTCTGATGATATTCTTGATATTATTGGCGATGAGAATATTACTGGAAAAAGGGTTGGAAGTGATTTAAAAAACAATAAGAAAACCTTTTTAAATTTTTTTGATATTGATGAGTCAAAAAGAGAGATTGAAAAATATTGCGATTTATCCATTTCTTCTCTAAAGATATTTGGCCCAGTCCCTAAAACTTTATTAGGACTTGTAAACTTTATTAGAGAAAGAGAATTTTAGTAAAAATTTTATGAATATAAAAAAAACACCTTTGTTGGATAATATTAATTCACCTGATGATTTAAAAAACTTATCAGATATTGAATTAAAAGATCTTGCTAATGAATTAAGGCAGGAAACAATACACTCTGTTTCAAAAACAGGAGGGCATTTAGGAGCAGGTCTTGGTGTGATAGAATTAACCGTAGCCCTTCATAGTATTTTTGAAGCTCCAAAAGATAAAATTATTTGGGATGTTGGGCATCAAAGTTATCCTCATAAAATATTAACTGGTAGACGTCATAAAATGAGTACCTTACGACAAAAAGATGGTTTATCTGGTTTTGCAAAAATAGATGAAAGTAAGTTTGATGCTTTTGGTGCAGGTCACAGCTCAACTTCAATTTCATCAGGCTTAGGTATGTCTATAGCTAGGGATCTAAAAAATAATAATAACAATATCATATGTGTTGTAGGCGATGGGGCGATTAGCGCTGGTCAAGCTTATGAGGCAATGAATAATGCAGGTGCATTAAAATCTCGCTTAATAGTGATTCTTAATGATAATGATATGTCTATAGCTCCGCCCACCGGAGCAATGAGAGCATATTTAGCAAAACTAATATCAGGCGAAAAATATTTGAGCTTTAGGAATTTTGCCAAACAAATAGTTGAAAAGCTTCCGAAGTCTATTGAGAAAAGCGCAAAAAAAGCTGATGAAGTTTCAAGGACTATTTCTGGTGAGGGTACATTATTTGAAGCTCTAGGCTTTTATTACGTTGGCCCAATAGATGGTCATAACTTAGACCATTTAATACCTATTTTAAGGAATATTAAAGATACCGATCAGGGTCCAATCTTACTTCATGTAGTTACAAAAAAAGGTAAAGGTTATTTACCTGCCGAAAATTCAGACGAAAAATTTCATGGTGTATCAAAGTTTAATATAACTACAGGTGAACAACAAAAATCAAAAAGTAATAATCTTTCTTTCACCAATATTTTTTCCAATGCTCTAATTAAAGAAGCTGAAAAAGACAAAAATATTATCGCAATTTCTGCTGCAATGCCCTCAGGAACCGGGTTAAATCATTTTCAAGAAAAATTTCCTGAAAGATTTTTTGATGTAGGTATTGCTGAGCAACATGCAGTGACTTTTGCCGCAGGTCTTGCTATTGAAGGCATGAATCCATTTGTTGCAATATATTCAACATTTTTACAAAGGGCCTACGATCAAATAGTTCATGATGTAGCAATTCAAAACTTACCAGTAAAATTTGCGATTGATAGAGCAGGTCTTGTTGGAGCGGATGGACCAACTCATGCTGGTAGTTTTGATATTTCATTTCTTTCAACATTACCAAATTTTACTATAATGGCTGCTTCAGATGAAATAGAGCTGGCAAGGATGGTTAAGACTGCATCAATTTATAATGAGGGTCCTATCTCTTTTAGATATCCTAGAGGGTCAGGAGAAGGTTTAATTGTTCCAGAAAGTTATGATCCTATAGAAATTGGTAAAGCTAGAATAATCTCAGAAGGAAGCAAGATAGCTATTTTAAGTTTAGGAACAAGACTGTTAGAGGTAAAAAAAGCTTCTGATATTTTAGAGACATTTGGTTTATCCACCACTGTAGTTGATGCTCGCTTTGCCAAACCACTTGATGAGAGCATGATTATAAAATTATCTGAAAATCATGAAGTAATTATGACTATTGAAGAAGGTTCCTCGGGAGGTTTTGGATCATCTGTGCTAAATTTGTTAGCAAATAGTGCAAAGTTAGATAACGGCTTAAAGATAAGATCTTTAACCTTACCTGATAGATTTATTGCTCATGCAACTCCTGAAGAAATGTATGATGAAGCTGAACTAGTTAGAGATAAAATAGTGGAAAAAGTTTTGAATACTATGAATATTAAGTCTCCAGATCTAAAGATTGTAGATCCTAAAAAATAACCTTAGCTGTTTTGTGCTCTATCTCTTAAAAAGTGATCAGCTAAAACACAAGCAATCATAGCTTCACCAACTGGAACAGCCCTAATACCAACACAAGGATCATGCCTTCCTTTGGTTGAAATTTCAGTATCCTTTCCTGATTTATTAACTGTCTTTTGATTACTTCTTATTGATGAGGTTGGTTTAATTGCAAATCGTATTACTATATCTTGACCAGAGGAAATTCCACCAAGTATTCCTCCAGAATTATTTGTTTCAAATGAAGGTTGATCATCTTTCATAAACATCTGATCTGAGTTTTCACTTCCTTTAATTTTTGCAGCTTCAAATCCATTACCAATTTCTACACCCTTAACAGCATTTATACTCATAATACCATTTGCTATTTCAGCGTCGAGTTTTCCATAAATCGGAGCGCCTAATCCAACAGGAACATTTTTTGCAGTAATTTCAATTATAGCTCCGCAACTATCTCCCGCTTTTATAAGATCTTCAATATATTTCTCCCAAACATCAATAGAAGATGGATCGGGAGACCAGAATGCATTTTTCTCAGTAAAACTATCATCCCAGTTTTCTCTGTTGATCTTATGTTCACCCAATTGAACAAGAGCACCTTTAATTTCTACCTCAGGAAGTATTTTTCTAGCTATTGCACCAGCAGCAACCCTCATAGCGGTCTCTCTTGCGGATTGTCTTCCACCACCTCTAACATCTCTTATTCCGTATTTTGAAAAATATGTATAATCCGCATGACCAGGTCTAAACTTTTCTTCAATTTCTGAATAATCTTTTGATCTTTGGTCAGTATTTTCAATTATTAAAGAAATTGGTGTTCCGGTAGTTAATTTTCTTCCATCCTCTTCAATTACTCCTGATAGTATTTTAACTTCATCACTTTCTTTTCTTGGACTTGTAAATTTACTTTGGCCCGGCTTTCTTTTGTTTAAAAACTTTTGAATATCATTTTCACTTAGTTCAATTCTAGGAGGAGTTCCATCAATTACACATCCTATTGAAGGACCATGAGATTCACC
>CENX01213536.1_pt1 | contig 12812 bp, 6 predicted proteins | sample 361321 | NCBI WGS metagenome assembly CENX01 (sample SAMEA2619678, study PRJEB7988) | marine metagenome | isolation source: saline water (ENVO:00002010), including | reverse complement strand
TTAAGCGGTATTTGTCCTGAAGTGAATGTTAATCCACCTTTAATATTTACTGCTTGTGAATAAGGACCAATAGCCTCTGGTGAATTAGTTGTTGATATTATAGTTTTACTCACAACTAAACTCCCAAAGGGAAAGACCAACATCCTTATCAAGTTCTCTTCTAATATTTTCATCATTTAATAAAATTATAATCTCAACACTTGCAGCTGTAAAAGCACTAAAAAGATGTCCTCCAAAAACATTAAAATTATCATCTGATATATTTATATGAACATGAATGAATGGATTATCATCTTTTAAAGTTATATTTCCCATTAATGATGTCAACTCATAGTCTTTACTGAATAGCTTTTTATTATATTCTTTTAATTCTAAATTATAAAAACCAAGCTCAACTTTATTGATAGCACCAATACCATTGATTATACCTGAATTAATTTTTTCTTTAATTAAAACGTCCGTTATAGATGTTACAAGTTCATCACCTGTTTGCAAACTTATAAATAATCTATCATTATTTATTTTGTATTTCATAATAATTTATATCTAATTCTCTATTTGCTTTAGCCTCATTTAATCTCCTTACTGGAGTATTATAAGGGCTACTTAATAAATAATCAGAATCAGAATCAATTTTTTCATCTATACTGATCATAGTATTTGCAAAATCTTCAAGAGTTTTTTTATCTTCTGTCTCTGTAGGTTCAATCATAATTGATTCTTTTATATTTGTTGGGAAATAGACTGTTGGTGCATGAAATCCAAAATCTAGTAAAGATTTGCCTATATCAAGAGCTTTAATACCTTTATCTTTTTGTCTTACAGCTGAAATAACAAACTCATGTAATGTTCCATCAGAAAAAGGAACTTCATAATTAGTGCTTAATAAAAACTTTAAATAATTAGCATTAAGGACTGAATATAAAGCAATATTTTTCAAACCAATATTACCTAAGCTTAAAATATATACATAAGCTCTAACCAATATACCAAAATTACCATAAAACGTATGTACTTTACCTATAGTTTCAACGTTACTATCAATATAATAATTATTCTCGTTTTTATTTATAAATCCTGATGGTAAATATTTTTTTAATTTAGAGTTCACTGCAACTGGCCCAGAACCAGGTCCACCACCACCGTGTGGAGTAGAAAAAGTTTTGTGTAAATTAATATGCATAATATCAAAACCCATTAATCTTGGCTTAGCAACACCGACAAGTGCATTAAGATTAGCACCATCCATATACATTAAACCATCAACATCATGAATCATTTTAGAAATCTGTTCAATATTATTTTCAAATAAACCCAACGTATTTGGTTGAGTTAACATTAATCCAGCTACTTCATCATCAATTAATTCTTTTAGATGTTCAATATCTACTCTTCCTCTTGAATCTGACCTAACCTGCCTTACATTGTACCCTGTCATAATTACACTAGCAGGATTAGTTCCGTGCGCTGTTTCAGGAATTATCACAAATTTCTTTTTATTTTTTTTATCCTCGTGATATTTCTTCATTAATAATAGACCAACCATTTCACCTTGGGATCCAGCTGATGGCTGTAGAGTTATTGCCCCCATTCCAGTAAGCTCCAATAATACTTTTTCTAAATTAGAATATATTTCTAGAGCTCCTTGAACAGTTGAATCTAATTGATTTGGATGAATCAATGAAAAACCAGGATGCAAAGCAATAGAATCATTAATTTTAGGATTATATTTCATTGTACAAGATCCTAAAGGATAAAAATTCTTATCAACATGATGGTTTTTAATAGATAAATTTGTATAGTGTCTTACTACTTGAAATTCAGTAAGCTCCGGTAAATTTAAACCTTTATTACTAATGATATTTTCTGGTATAAACTTATTTAATGCCGTATCAGGCACAGTCGATTTTGAAATTTTAAAACCAATGCATCCTTTTTGACTCTTTTCAAAAATTAGAGGTGTATCAATTATCATTTAATAATTCCTTTTATAAGATTTAATCCAGTTTTTAATATTTTCTTTGATGAACAATCACTACTTAATTTTAATATTGCCATATATTTAGAACCACCACCATTTAGACCTATTTCTTTAGCTAACTTTCTAATAATATCTCCAGCATTAATAGAATCATTAAAGTCTTTTGTTAAAGAACAGATAATAATATCTCCATCATTTGTTTTTAAAGCCACCAATCCGATACCTTTACTTTTAAGATTGTCTCTAATTAAATCACTAAGAATATTAGGCTTAATATTTAAACAGAAAGTATCTAAAAAAATATTAATACTATTAATACTTTTCTTATTTTTTTTAATTGAATCTTTAATAATTAACTTTGATTCTTTAACATTTAGATTTTCAATATCTTTCTTGTATTTCTTGTTTGATAATAAAATATTTTCGACTTTTTTTAACAAATCTTCTTCATTACACATTAATATATTTTTAATTCCTGATAAAATATTAACCTTATCTCTAAAATAAGAAAAAGCATATTCGCCTGTTACAGCTTCAATTCTTCTTATTCCAGAAGCTAATGAGCTCTCAGAAGTAATTTTAAATAAACCAATTTCAGAAGTGGTATTAACATGAGTACCACCACATAATTCTTTTGAAAATCCATTTACATTAACAACTCTTACATTATCGCCATATTTTTCACCAAACAAAGCTTCAGCACCTTCTGATTTTGCATCACTAAATTTTTTAATATCTACATTAAGATTTACATTTTCTAAGATTATTTTATTAACAATATCTTCAATTTCGTTAATCTCATTTTTTTTTATTTTTTTATAGTGCGTTAAATCAAATCTTAAATGGTCATATGAAACTAATGAACCAGCCTGCTGTACATTTTTTCCTAAAACAATTTTCAAAGCTTTGTGTAAAAGGTGAGTTGCCGTATGATTTAATCTAATTGAATCTCTTCTTTTTTTATTAATTTGTGCATTTACATTAATTTTTTTATTTTTTTTAATGTTTCCATTTTCAAAATATCCAAAGTGACAAATATCATCACCGTATTTATATGTATCAGAAACAATAAACTTAAAATCTTTACAACTTATAATACCAATATCACCTATTTGGCCCCCAGACTCTGCATAAAAAGGAGTCTTATCTAGAACTATTTCAAAATTCCCATCATTTTCTCTATATTTTGTTATTATTGATTCTGACTTACAATAATCATATCCAATAAAATTTGAAGGCTTATTTAATTGATTTAAAATGATCCAATCAATTTTCTGATTATCCAATTTAAATTTATTAGATTCTCTAGCTTTTATTTTTTGATCATCCATTAATAAATTAAATTTATTTTCATCTATTCCAATTTTTTTTTCTTTAGCTAATAAATATGTTAAATCAACAGGAAAACCATAGGTATCATATAGTTTAAAAACATCTGCTCCAGATATTATTTTTCCATTCATATTGGAACAAATTTCTTCAAAAATTGTTAGACCTCTATCAAGTGTTTTACCAAAAGCTTCTTCTTCAGATTTAATAACTTGTTTTACATAATCTTTTTTATCGAGTAACTCAGGATAAGCATCACCTAAAACTTTAACAAGCGAATCATATAATAAATATAAAAATGATGTGTTAATTCCCAGAACCCTTCCATATCTAGAAGCCCTTCTTAAAACCCTTCTAACAACATAACCTCTTCCTTCATTTGAAGGCATAATACCATCCGATATTGAAAATGAAATCATTCTTAAATGATCTGCAATTACTCTGTGAGGAATTCCATTTTTAAAAGTATACTTTTTATTTGAGATCTTAACTATTTTTTCAATTATAGGATAAAACAAATCAGTTTGATAATGATCATCTAAATTATTCAGAGTAGCTACCATTCTCTCCAAACCTAAACCAGTATCAACATGTTTTTTAGGCAAGTTTACTAATTTTCCATCTTGCGTTCTATTAAATTGCATAAAAACCAAATTCCACAATTCTCTATATTCATCAGTTTTATTAACACCTTTTTTATCTTGTTTGTTTAAATCACCAATAAAATAATGAATTTCCGAACATGGACCACAAGGGCCAGTACTTCCCATTTCCCAAAAATTTTCTTTATTTCCAAACTTTAGGATTCTATTAGAATCAATATCAGTGAAATCTTCCCATATTTTCTTAGATTCATCATCATCTTTATAAACGGTCACCCAAAGTCTTTCTTTATCTAAATTCCAGACTTTTGTTAGAAGTTCCCATGACCATTGTATAGCTTCTTTTTTATAATAATTCCCAAATGACCAATTTCCTAACATCTCAAAAAATGTATGATGATACAAATCAACACCTACTTCTTCTAAATCATTATGCTTACCGCTAACTCTTATACATTTTTGAGAATTTACAGCCCTTTTGAAATCACTTATTTTTTTATCCAAAAAGATATCTTTAAACTGATTCATTCCTGCATTAGTAAACAATAAAGTGGGATCATCTGAAGGAAATACTGGTGAGCTTCTTACAAACTTATGAGCTTTAGAAGCAAAAAAGTTAATAAAATCATTTCTTACTTTTTGAGAACTATATTTCATTAGAAGATAACTTGAGTTTCAATCTGTGTCGTTTTAACTGGCCTAAAACCATCATTATCGAAAACGTATGATTTTCTTCCTTTAAGTATTAAAATCATATTATCTGCCATTTCTACACCAATATTATATCCAAACAATGTATTTTGATCAGGTTTAAAACTAAATGGTTTATCAGAATAGCTCTGTTGATAAAAAATTTCAGCAATTCGAACTTTTTGTATGATTGAAGTATCAATATCAAGCTTCGTATAAAAAGTACTATTTTGATTAGATTTATAATTACTTATGCTTTCATCCCACTTATCTCCATTTAAATATTGATACATCATTTCTAACTGAAAAATTTTAAGAAAATTACTAACTATATTTAAGCTTGCCCCTTTCGATTTTCCATATAAATAGAGCTTATCTTCTTTTGTTCTAACAACATTTGCATCATTTTCTTCGATAACCATCGCACGAGTATGATCATAATTTTGATCCCAATAGTTAAATAAATAATTTTCTGAATTTTGTCGTAAATCAAGTGTTAGAGTTACTTTATCCCACTCTGCTATAAAGCCAATAGGTATATAGCCAAATCCTAACCTGTTATCAAAACTATTATAATCATCCTGCTGCGTTAGAATATCATAAGGGTTTAATGTTTCACCAGATAGTTGTGAAAACTCTGAAAATAATTTCATTCTATTATTTAGATTATATGTTAATCCCAGAGAAATACCTGCTACCTGATTTTTATCATTCAGATCTAATAAATAAGCTGCTTGATCCATTTCATCCTGTGCTAATGCTATTTGATCTGAACAATCATCATCAACTGGACAATTATCATTTATCCAAGAAATAATATCTTGATTTAGATGCCATTGACTTGAATCGTTTGCATAATTTGGCTCAACAAAATCGGGGTATCCATCTCTATCGGAATCCAATAATCCTTTTCTTTGATTTGGATCAACAATAATATTAAATGAGAAATCAACATTTTTTACATATTCAAAGCTACCTCCAATGGCAAACAATCCTGGTTCTTTTGCTTCTTTAAGATTACTATGAACAATATGAAATTTAAAATTAGGAAAATTATATTTAAAATTAACACCTGTTCTCCTTACTCTAGGATAATCCATAACATTTGAATAACCATTAACAAGAGAACCATGACCCAAGGTTATTGATGGTAATGCGCCAATCCTGAAATACAAATCATCACTTGGGACTCCGTACCGTAAATAATAAATTTTATCTACTAGAGTTTTATAAACATCTTTTGAAGAAGAAAAATTCCAGTTTTCATCGTATAAATTACCATCTTGATCAAAATAAAAATAAAGGTCTAAGCCTAAACCTATTTTACCAAAAATTAACTCAGGTCTTAATGAAAATTGATTATACACCTGATTATTAATAGTAACAGAACCAAATGATCCAGTATATACAGGATCTATATCTTGCGTATATATATAACCAACAAACAAAAGAATTAAACTTATTTTATTTTTCATAATTTTTAAGAATCTAGTTTTTTAATTATTTTATCAAAAATATTTTTTGGCGTTATTCCAAAGTGTTCAGCAACTTCAGCTCCAGGACCTGATTCACCAAAAGAATTAATTCCAATATTTAGCCCAAATCTTCCTGTAAACTTTTGCCACCCATCAGTTGTCCCTGCTTCAATGGAAACTAGGAGTGTATTGCTATGACAATCGAGAACAGATTTTTTATACATTTCTTCTTGTTCCTCAAATAATTCCCAACAACAAAGGTTAACAACTTTTACTTTATGACTTTTCGATAGCATCTCTTTCACTTCTAATGCTACCCAAACCTCAGAACCTGAAGCAAATATAAGAACATCTGGATTATCAGAATCACTTATTATATAACCTCCTTTTTCAACATTAGAAAAATGAGCATATCTGTTTCTATCTAGTACTGGAATAGACTGTCTAGTTAAAAGCACTAAAGAAGGTCTATTTTTTTGTTCAAATGCAATTTTAGATGCAATCACTGCCTCATTTGCATCAGCAGGACGAAGTACTAATAGGTTAGGAATATTTCTATAAGACATTAAATGCTCAATGGGTTGATGCGTAGGGCCATCTTCACCAACATAAATTGAATCATGAGTAAATTCTGATATACAAGGTAAACCTTGAAGAGCTCTTAATCTTATAGCTGGTCTTTCATAATCTGCAAATACAAAAAAAGTTGCTCCAAAAGGAAACAATCCTCCATGCTGAGCAATTCCATTATTAATCACACCCATAGGAAATTCTCTAACGCCATAAGCTAAATTCATTCCTGATGGATTATTTGAATTAAAATCTTCTACTATTGAGGCAAACCCTCCAGTAACATTAGAAGGTTCTAAATCTGCAGATCCACCAACAAGAAACATATTATTGTTGGCTAACTCTTCAATAACAGCTCCCCAAACTTTTCTAGTTGCTATATTATCTCCAAAATTGTAGATAGGCCACTTTACAGATTTTGGAACCAATAAATTATTTGAATTTTCCCATGCTTCTTTAAAGATTTTATCACTATATTTTTTATTTAAAATTTTATTCCAAGTATCAACTTCTTGCTTAGCATACTTGTAACCAGATCTAAAGTCTTTTAAAACATCATCAGATATTTGAAATAATTTATTTGGATCTAATCCTAATTTATTCTTTGTTAATTTAATTTCTTCGTGAGAAAGCGGAGCACCATGAGTATTGTGATCTCCTTCAACATTAGCTGTTCCATAAGCCATGATTGTTTCACCTATGATTACAGATGGTCTATCAACCTCCATTTGAGCAATTCTAATAGCTGATCTAATTTCATCATGATTGTGACCATCAATTACCTGAACATGCCATCCATGAGATTGATACATTTTTTTATAATCAGTTGAATCAGATCTAGATACTTTTCCTGAAATTTGTGCATCATTTGAATCATAGAATGCAATTAATTTTTCTAATTTCCAATGTCCAGCACATGCTATTGAACCTTGAGCAACAGGTTCTTGTATATCACCATCGCCATGCAAAACATAAGTAAAATGATTCACAACATCAGATCCAAATTTTTCAGATAATATTTTTTCAGCCACTGCCATACCTACAGCATTTCCAACACCTTGCCCTAGAGGTCCTGTTGTAGCCTCTATTCCTGGAGTTAGTCCTCTTTCTGGATGACCAGGTGTTTTTGAACCAATCTGCCTGAATTTTTTTAAATCTTCTAATTCTAACCAACCAATATAGTATAACATAACATAAATCAATGCTGATTCGTGGCCAACAGACATTACAAATCGATCTCTATTTTTCCAATCTGGATTTTCAGGATCAAATTTTAAAAATTCTTTAAACAAAATATAGGTAAAATCTAACGAAGAAAGTGGGCCGCCCGTATGTCCAGAATTTGCATTTCGGACAGTGTCCATTATTAAAGATTTTGCATAATTAATAGAAACTTGATCTATATCTTTTTTTTCAAACGACATATGTATACCAAATTTTAAGGGGATATTAACAAGTGAATTTATTAAGTAAATTCTTTATTTCAATGCTTTAAATTACATAAGTTGTTTTTTTTACAATTATTATGAAAAATAGTGCTATATATATTCATGTCCCTTTTTGCAAAGTAAAGTGTATTTACTGTGATTTCTATTCAATTACTAATCGTGAAAATCAAATTCCGTTATTTACAAAACTCCTTTTAAAAGAAATAAGATATTATAGAGATTATAAAAAAAATAATTGGAATTTTAATACTATATTTTTTGGAGGAGGCACACCATCTATTTTACCTGCTAAAGATATAGAAAAGATACTCAAAGAATTAGATAATACATTTGATATTTCGAATGTTAGAGAAATAACACTAGAGGCAAATCCAGGAGAAGCTTCGTTTGAATTTTTAAAAGATATTAAAAATATTGGAGTTAATAGATTATCCATGGGATTTCAAAGTTTTGATAATTCATTATTAAAAAAGCTTGGTAGAATTCATAAATCTAAAGATTGTTTCAACACTTTTGATAATGCTAGAAAGGCAGGTTTTGATAACATAAATACTGATATGATTTTCAATATTCCGAAATTATCAACAAAGAAATGGATAGAAGATTTAAATAAATTAATACCTTTAGAGCCAGAGCATATATCAGCATATTCTTTAACTGTTGAACCATCAACACAACTTTTCAATCTTGTTAAAAATAAAAAAATTCTTATGCCTAAAGAAGAGATAGATATTGAACAGTTTTTAATAACAAAACAAGTTTTATTTGACAACAATTATTTTCAATATGAAATTTCAAATTATTCAAAGAAAAACAAAGAATGTAATCATAATATTAATTATTGGAAATTAAATCCTTATCTTTCATTTGGACCCTCTGCACATTCATATGATACTAAAAAAAGATGGTGGAATGTTAAATCACTAGAGAAATACTTATCTTTATTAGATAGTTGCTCATTACCGGTTGGAGGTTATGAAAAACTAGATGATAAAGATAACTACAATGAAACTATATTAAATGGATTAAGACTTAATGAAGGAATTAAAATATCAAAATTAAAAAAATTTCATGGTGAAAATTATAATAACTATATTAGTTCAATAACATCAAAATGGGACTGCCTTGATGTGACTCAAGAACATATTAAATTAAAAAAAAATGGTATGTTATTTGTAGATGATATATCTTCAGATATGTTTATTTAAGTAATAACATTTTTTTTGAGAATACATTATTATCAGTTATTAATTGATATATATAAACTCCTGACGATACATAAAAGCCATTTGCATCTTGACTGTTCCAACTAAAATTATAACTTCCTGATCTATAAAAACCATCTGCAAGTTTTTTAATTTCTTTTCCATTTATATCAAATATTATCAATTTGATATTTTCAGAGGAAGATAAGCTTATCTCAATATTTGTAATTGGATTAAATGGATTTGGAAAATTTTGTTTTAATAAAAATTCTTCAGGGTACATATTTTCGTTAATTAAAATATTAACAGGTTCGTTATTGCTGTTAACAGCTAATATATGTTCAACTTCAAAAAAACCAGTTGATTCAAATAGTTTATGATTACCATGTCTTAAGGATTTTCCTTCAATGCTATAAATTACGATATGATGCTTATCTTCATTAATATTATATGCAATATCCATATCAATATCATTATTAATGAATATTGCATCTTCAGAATTAATAATCATCTCTAATCCTCTAATTGAACCTTCTGTTTTAAAATTAAAGGAATTATTTTCAATTTCAACATCTACTTCATTTACAATTCGAGATCTAGTATTAATTCCTAACCTATCATTTGATAAAATTATACCAGTGATAATAACTATATCTTGTACATTTATCATACCATCCTCATTTATATCTGACGCACATAATTCATCCTGTTCAGTAGGATTACCAGAATTAATAATTATATTTACAAGTCTTACAATATCAACTACATCTATTGAACCATCATTATTAACATCTCCTGCCAAACATTCAGGATTAATATTAGAACCACTATCGAAAAAATTAATAATTGAATATATATATTCAGAAAAATAATTACCTTCCAAGCCTGCTAAATTATGGCTAGAGCCTACAGTTCTATAATCTAATTCATCATTTTGATAAGCAACTGCAGTAGTATATTCAGGATTCTCATTTTGCAATATAGAAAAACCACCAGATGGTACAATTCGATCTATATATGAATTATCACTATTATAGTTAAATGAAAGACCTTCAGTAAAAGTACCTTCGATACCATTGATTGTTGAGAGATCTCCTGAACCATCTGCTTCTCCTACTAAACCAAAATAACTATGTAAGTCAGTTTGAGAATCAAAAAACCATGTATCTGCACCTTCCATATAGATATTTCCACCATTATTCAATAAATTTAAAAAAGAATCAGATTGGCTATCTTGAATAACATAATTATTAGGATAGACACCAAGGAGTATAAATGCAGTACTATAGTTTTCAACAGACTGGATTTCTGATGAATTTATATAATCAAAACCTTGAATATTATTTTGATTAAAGAAATCAACTAATTTTTCTCCAGATTGATGTTCATTTGTTGGATCCCAAATTAAAATTGATGGATGACCTATAGTCGTTGTATAATTTAAATCAGCTTGCTCTACACAAACATCTTGACATGGGTTTGTTAAGCTATACCCCCAACTAATATTAAATGTTACCTCAGTACTTATTGGTGTATCAATACTTGAAATTACAGAAAATGAACCTTGATACGTTGAATTTGGTCCAATTTCTATAAAAGTATTATCATTATCATTTGATAAAATAGTAACATAAGGATTATCTGAGGTTATTGTTGCTCCAGGGTAATAGGGAAAACTAGATGAACCAGAATTAATTAAATCAACCTGGACTGTAGCGCTCTCACCTATATTCCAAACTCCATCTTGATTTTCATCAATAATCACTGGGTTTTCTATTTCAAATTTAGGAGCACTAATATGCGTATTAAAACTAATATTCCATTCTGTTTCACCATCATCAAGATTCGCAGTAAAATTTACACTATGTCCATCAGGAACGTTATTTAGAACAGAAAAAACTAAAGGTTCATCTGTTGATGAAGATTGACCAATGTAAGCATATTCAATTATAGAAGTTGAATTTGCTATAGATATAAATTCATCATCGGTGTTTAAAGTAACAGAAATATTATTAGCATTAATGTTACCTACATTATCTACAAGTAAATTCAAACTTATTTCATCACCATATTCAATGAGATTATTAAAATTTGAATCATTTATAATTTCAAAATTATTATACACTAAAAAAGGCCCATTTGCTGAGATAACTTCTAGTGAAGATTCATAAGGAAAATTATTAAATCCAGATATAATCATATCCAATGAAGCAGGAGAAGTGGTAATATTAGAAACATCTAAAACTGCAACACCACCAATGGAATATGCAGAACTTTGTAAAATTCCATTGCTAGACAATGCGACTAAAGCACCTTCAATACCAACATCAACAACAAATTCAGTTTGACCTAGCAATATATTCTGATCATAGATTGGTTCTAAATAATCAGGTTCATCAGTTCTTATTGATAGAGATGGATCACCAAATAAAGTCCAGTATTTTGTTTCATTAATTCCAGAAGAACCCTGTGCTTCATTCATGTGCATGCATCCATTAACAACAATTCCACCAAAAGAACGAGTTAAATGTTCATCATATGACTCTGTTAATATAGCATTCATTGCCCATTGACCATGCATAGGAGGTTCCCAAGACTGACTTATTGTTGAACCCAAATGACCAACTGCTCCGGTTGGATTACCATTATTATCAGTAGACCACATCCAAGATTCACAAAAACACTCTGTATAGTCATTAAATTGACCTGGATTACATCCAACGGTAAAAATAAAAGGTAACTTATTAGTATTTATTAAGTTATTTACATCGCTTCCATTTAATGGTGCACCATTACCCCATCCTGTTGGTCCTGCGTGTCCGGTATAATTTATTAATCCAACACCTTCGTTGATTGCATCAATACCATCTGAAACATTTGCATTTGAATCATATAAACCTTGATAATTGTCATAAGTATATTCTAATAAAAAATCATTTGCTAATAAATCGTTAAATTCATTATCGGATAACCCCCCATACCCAGGACCTTGAGTTGATGCTATTCCAAGCGCTTTGCTTAGGTGACTAGAATCAAAATTTTCAAACTTTTCATATTCTATAGTTCTTTGAACCTGAGTTTCTATATGAGATAAATTATTTCCTGAGAATCTTCCTACAATAATCTCAGAGTAAGCATCATCTCCTTGAATAAAGCCATAAGTTGGGTCTGAAGCTGAGCCGTTAATAATATGAGTTGGTAATTGTGCTGCATCTCCGACTAACAGCAAATAACTCAATCCATTATTATTGTAATAATTATTAATAAAATCTTGAATTACATCAACAGTATTTCCTATTGAGCTTAATGCTACAATTTCTGTAGGTATTCCTTTTTTATTTTTCCATTCTACAAATGGATTCATTGGTTCAAGAAAATCATCATAACAAATTATTAACATATTACCTTGATCAGATATATATTCAAATCTTAGATCTTGAGGAAAGTTTATAAATAAATTATTATAAATATTATTAAACTCTTTTGAAGATTTAACTTCACTATTATATCTT